>TARA_R110000772_G_scaffold30725_3_pt1 | contig 19709 bp, 15 predicted proteins | sample TARA_R110000772 | Tara Oceans TARA_R110000772 (sample SAMEA4397948) | marine metagenome | biome: Polar Biome; feature: [SRF] surface water layer (ENVO:00010504); material: water (ENVO:00002006), including particulate matter (ENVO:01000060) such as... | depth 5 m | reverse complement strand
CGCTCAGTTTTTTAATTTTAACAAGCGCGGCATAAAGCCCCGCCTACGAGCAACTTAAACACCGATTTTAGTTTAATCTCTGCCTGAAACCAGCCCTTCTACTCTGGCCTACCTTTATTGCGTTTACCTAATAAGTACGCATCGCGGAATTTTATAAAGTGCTGTTCTAGTTTTGTGGCTGCATCTTTCTCTCCCGCTAACGCTAACACCATAATGGCCACTTCTGCGGTGCCAAGTTGATGCGCATGGGGAGCAACGCGAAGGCGGTAGTCTGAGAGTTTGTCGGCAGTGATCGACAATACCGGAAGGTTATCTAAATACGGGCTTTTGCGGATCATTTTTTTAGCTTCGCGCCAGGTGCCGTCTAGAAATATAAATAGCGGTTTTTTACCGGCTGTTATATTTACTTCAGTTACGGCTCTGCCCGGCTCCACATCTTCAGCAGGAAATACAACCATAGGTTGATATTGCGGATCGTTTATTAATGCTAAAAGTTTGGCATCGGGATCAGTTCTGTCCCATCTAAATGCATAGTTTTCAGGTACTATTTCGGCAATTAAACGCCCAGTATTTGAAGGTTTAAAGCTTTCATTATGATACATAAGTAAACACACAGCGGCGTCGCAATCGGCTTGTACAACCCCTTCACAAATACAGTAAAGCTCTGCAAGTAGACATTGCTGGCAACGTGTCATTTTAGCGCCTCGGGCGTTAAACTCACGGCGCGATTCGCTTATTTGTTGGGCACGTAATGCTAAAACGGCATTTTTCACTGGGGGGTTTACCTTAAATAAATTAGGCGCGCATTGTAGCTAAATTTGATGAAAATAGATATGTAAGGGCTTTAGGTATTAACAAGGTGATACGACCCTGTAGGGGGAGTTTACCTCGCGCAATGTTTTTCAATTTTAACAAGCGCGGCATAAAGCTTTACCTTAGGCAAATTTAAAAATCACTGCTACTTTTAAATTATGACTTTTCTAATGATTATTTTAAATGAAAAATTCACAGCTACTTCGTAAAGGGCGTGTATCTTTAGCTAATCACTATTACAACGTAACTCTAGTTACATATGACAGACAATGCTTATTTACTGATCTTTATTTAAATAGATTATTAATAAATGAAATGAGAATTCTGGAGGAACAAGACGCATCTAAAACGATTGCCTTTGTGTTTATGCCCGATCATATACATTGGTTATTTCAATTAAAAATGAGCTCTTCTCTTAGCTGCTTGATTCGTACATTCAAAGGTCGCTGTGCAAAACAAGCTAGAGAGCAGTTTTTAATACAAAAGCTGTGGCAACCTGATTTCTATGACCATTTAATTAGAGATGAAAGCGACTTAACTAATTGTGCTCGTTATATAGTAGCAAATCCCCTTAGAGCATCTTTAGTTAAGAGTGTTGCTTTTTATCCTCATTGGGATTGTATATATATTACTTGAACTCGCGCAATGTTTTTTAATTTTAACCAGCGCGGCATAAAGCCTCGTCTACAACAAACACCTACCCGTAGGCGGTAGTTTACCTCGCGCAATGTTTTTTAATTAGCCAGCGCGGCATAAAGCCCCGCCTACAACAAACACCCACCTGTAGGCGGGAGTTTACCTCGCGCAATGTTTTTTTAATTTTAACAAGCGCGGCATAAAGCCCCGCCTACAAAAAATACCCAACCCCGTAGGCGGGAGTTTACCTCGCGCGATATTTTTTGAACCTTAAACCTGAAACCTTAAACAAGCGCGGCATAAAGCCCCGCCTACGGACGGCCTAAACACTGAGCTTGGTTTGATCTCTGCCTAATACCTAATACCTAATACCTAAAACCTGCTTTTTCGCCCATAAAAAAACCCAAGCTGGGCTTGGGTTTTTAAACAATTAACTAAAAGAAATTACTTTTTCTTTTTAACTGCTTTTTTATTTGGTAAGTCAGTGATTGAACCTTCGTAAATTTCAGCTGCTAGGCCGATTGATTCGTTCAATGTTGGGTGAGCATGAATGGTAAGTGCTAAGTCTTCGCCATCTGCGCCCATTTCTACTGCTAGGCCAATTTCGCCCAGCATTTCGCCTGCGTTAATACCAACCATAGCGCCACCGATTACACGGCCACTTTCTTTATCAAAAATAAGCTTAGTAGAACCTTCAGTACGTGCAGATGCAATTGCACGACCTGATGCAGCCCACGGGAATACCGCAGTTTCAATGCTAAGGCCTTGCTCTTTTGCTTCTTTTTCAGTTACACCAACCCACGCCATTTCTGGATCTGTGTAGGCAATTGAAGGAATACATTTAGGATCAAAGTAATGTTTTTGACCAGAAATAACTTCAGCTGCAACGTGCGCTTCGTGAACCGCTTTATGCGCAAGCATAGGTTGGCCAACAATGTCGCCCACTGCAAAAATGTGCTCAACGTTTGTTTTAAGCTGCTTATCAACATTAATAAAGCCGCGATCATCAACGTTAACGCCTGCTTTATCTGCATCAAGTAACTTACCGTTTGGTGTACGGCCAACTGCTACAAGTACTTTGTCGTAACGTACTGGTTCTGCTGGTGCGTTTTTACCTTCAAACGTTACATATAGGCCATCGTCTTTTGCGTCAATGCCCGTTACTTTAGTAGAAAGCATTACATTAAATTTGTCGCTTACGTACTTTTGGTAAATTTTAACAATGTCTTTATCAGCAGCAGGTACTAGTTGATCAGCAAATTCAACTACGTCGATTGCTGAACCTAGTGCACGGTATACTGTGCCCATTTCAAGGCCAATAATACCACCACCAAGTACAAGTAGCTTTTCAGGGATATCTTTAAGCTCTAGTGCGCCAGTTGAGTCAATTACGCGATCATCTTCTGGGATGAAAGGTAAGCTAACTGGTTTAGAACCTGCAGCAATAATTGCGTTGTCGAACGTAATTGTTGTTGTACCGTCGGCGCCTTCAACAGCAATGGTGTTGCTGCCAGTAAATTTACCGTAACCGTATACAACTTTAACTTTACGCATTTTCGACATGCTAGTTAAGCCACCAGTAAGTTGGCCAATAACAGAGTCTTTCCATGAACGGATTTTGTCTAAGTCAATTTGTGGTGCGCCAAAAGTAACGCCATGCTCGGCCATTGCCGCTGCGTCATCAATTACTTTAGCTACGTGTAAAAGCGCTTTTGAAGGGATACAACCCACATTTAGACATACACCGCCTAGTGTATCGCGAGACTCAACTAGTGTAACTTCTAAGCCCAAGTCAGCAGCACGGAAAGCCGCAGAGTAACCACCAGGACCACCGCCTAGTACAACAACTTGAGTTTTTAATTCGTTGCTCATGCTATTACCTTAATTATTTGAACGGGACACAGCCCCAAGGTTTAACTGCCATGCTTCTGCGAGGCAGAAATTCTGTGCAAAGATTGTATCATTGCAAATGGTAAAAATCCCAGCAAAAAACAACTGGCTGGGATTTGATTTCATACATTTTTAGCAATTACATCACTAATTGACGAATATCGCTCATGTAGCTTGCCAGTGTAACAGTAAAGCGTGCTGCTAGCGCACCGTCAATCACTCTATGGTCGTACGACATTGACAATGGCACCATAAGTTTTGGTTCAAACTCTTTACCATTCCATTTTGGCTTCATTTCAGATTTAGACACACCTAAAATAGCCACTTCTGGCGCGTTAACAATCGGCGTAAATGCCGTACCGCCAATACCGCCTAAGCTTGAAATAGTAAAACAGCCACCTTGCATATCTGCCGAGGTAAGCTTACCGTCGCGTGCTTTAGCTGATACTTCCATTAGCTCGCGCGATAGTTCAATAATGCCTTTTTTATCAACATCTTTAAACACAGGTACTACTAAACCATTTGGCGTATCAACCGCTACACCAATATTAATGTACTTTTTAAGAATTAAGCTTTCGCCGTCGTTAGACAGTGACGAGTTAATAGTTGGAAATTCGGCCAACGCTTTTGCTGCGGCTTTCATTACAAATACTAATGGCGTAATTTTAACACCTAGCTTTTTCTTCTCGTTAAGGGCATTTTGCTCTTTACGGAATTCTTCAAGGCTGGTTATATCGGCTTCGTCGAACTGAGTAACATGTGGGATTTGCACCCAGTTACGGTGTAAGTTTTTACCCGATAGCTTTTGAATACGCGATAGTTTTTTCTCTTCAATTTCACCAAACTTAGCAAAATCAACTTTAGGCCATGGAATAAGCCCAAGCTCACTGCCGCCTGCGTTGCCTTTACCTGCCGACAATTGACCAGATTCAACTTGCTTAACTAAGTTTTTAACATAGTTTTGCACGTCGTCTTTTACTACGCGGTTTTTACGACCAGAGCCTTTTACGTTAGCTAGGTTTATACCAAACTCACGTGCTAAGCGGCGTACCACAGGCGATGCATGTGCATACGCGCTGTTATCAGCAAAGCTTTCGTTGCTAGCTGCTGGAGCAGATTGCGTCGCTGTTTCGGCTTTTGGCGCTGGCTTTTCGCTTTTAGCAGCAGGTGCTGATTTTTCGGCTTCAGGCTTAGCGGCTGCAGCGGGTGCGCCACCAGCAACTTCAAAAACAAAAATTAACGAGCCGGTCGATACTTTGTCGCCCGTAGCTACTTTAATTTCTTTAACTGTGCCTGCAAACGGTGCCGGAAGCTCCATTGCTGCTTTGTCGCCTTCAACGTTTAGTAGCGATTGATCTTCAGTAACGCTGTCGCCAACGGCTACTAAAATTTCGGTCACTTCAACTTCGTCGCCACCAATATCAGGCACGTTAACTTCTTTTGTGCTTGATGCTGAGCTTTGCTCGGCTGCCGGTGCTGCTTTAGTTTCGGCTGGTGTTGACTCAGCAGCAGGTGCTGCAGACTCACTACCCGCTACTTCAAATACAAATACCAATGAACCGGTTTTAACTGTATCGCCAGTCGCTACTTTAATTTCTTTAACTGTGCCAGCAAACGGCGCAGGTACTTCCATTGATGCTTTGTCGCCTTCAACGCTTAAAATAGACTGATCTTCAGTAACGCTGTCGCCAACAGCTACTAAAATTTCAGTTACTTCAACTTCGTCATCGCCAATATCTGGCAAGGTTACGTCTTGTGCTGCAGAGCCAGAAGCCGCTGGTGCTGGCTTAGCGTCAGTTGCAGGCGCTTTTTGCTCTGCTGCACTGTCGCTTTTGTCTGCACTTGCGCTTTTATCTGCACTTTCGCCTTCACTCTCGCCTTCAAAGATAAACACTAAAGAGCCAGTAGCTACGTTGTCGCCAACGCTTACTTTAATCTCTTTTACTGTGCCAGCTGTGTCGGCCGGTACTTCCATTGATGCTTTGTCGCCTTCAACGGTTAGTAATGCTTGGTCAACTTCAACAACGTCGCCAACGGCTACTAAGATTTCGGTTACTTCTACTTCATCACCACCGATATCGGGTACTTTAATTTCAATACTCATTGCAAACCTCTTATGCGTACAGTGGGTTAAGTTTGTTGGTGTCGATATTAAACTTTTTAAGTGCTTCAATAACTACCGACTTTTCAACTTCACCACGTTTAGCAAGTTCAGATAACGTAGCAACTACAACGTAGTCTGCGTTAACTTCAAAGTGACGACGAAGGTTTTCGCGGCTATCAGAGCGGCCGTAACCATCGGTGCCTAACACTTTATAGTTATTGCTAGGAATAAACGAACGCGCTTGCTCTGCGTAGTTTTTCATGTAATCGGTTGCTGCAACCGTTACTGAATCGTTTAATACGCTAGTGATATACGCTGTTTTTTGCTCGCCTTCAGGGTTAAGCATGTTAAAACGCTCAACATCTTGGCCATCGCGCGTTAGCTCGTTGAAAGACGTTACCGAGAATACGTCAGACGCAACACCGTAGTCTTCGCTCAATACTTTAGCTGCTTTACGTACTTCAGTCATAATAGTACCCGAGCTTAATAGCTGTACGTTGGCTTTTTTGCCTGCGTAGCTCTCTAGCTTGTAAATACCTTTACGAATACCTTCTTCAGCGCCTTCTGGCATAGCTGGCTGATGGTAGTTTTCGTTCATTAACGTTAAGTAGTAGTAAATGTTTTCTTGATCGTCACCATACATACGACGAATACCATCTTGAATGATAACCGCTACTTCGTATGCATACGTTGGATCGTAAGAAATACAGTTAGGTACTGTGCTGGCAAGAATATGGCTGTGGCCATCTTCGTGTTGTAAGCCTTCGCCGTTAAGCGTAGTACGCCCTGCTGTTGCACCTAATAAGAAACCACGTGCTTGCTGATCCCCTGCCATCCATGCCATGTCGCCAACGCGTTGGAAACCAAACATAGAGTAGTAAATGTAAAATGGGATCATGGGTAAATCGTTGGTGCTGTACGATGTTGCTGCAGCAACCCATGACGACATTGCACCTAACTCGTTAATACCTTCTTGCAGTACTTGACCCGATGTAGCTTCTTTATAGTAAGAAACAATATCGCGATCTTGAGGTGTGTAGTTTTGGCCATGCGGGTTATAAATACCAATTTGGCGGAACAAACCTTCCATACCAAAGGTACGTGCTTCGTCGGCAATAATAGGTACTATGTTTTTACCAATGCCTTTGTCTTTTAATAAAATATTAAGTGCACGAACAAAACCCATAGTGGTAGAAATATCACGTTTTTGCTCTTCAAGTAGCGGGTTAAACGCTTCTACTTCTGGCACTGTTAGCTTTTCGCTAAAGCGTGCAATACGCTTAGGTGTATAACCTTTAAGCTCTTCACGACGAGCGTGTAAGTAAGTGTGCTCAGGAGTGCCTTCTTCAAGTGTTAAATAAGGCAGTTCGGTTAGTTGCTCTTCAGATATTAAATCGTCAAGGCCTAGGCGTGAGCGTAGGTGTGCAACATGCGACATGTCCATTTTTTTAACTTGGTGCGCAATGTTTTTACCTTCAGCTGCTTCACCCATGCCGTAACCTTTAACGGTTTTAGCAAGAATAACAGTAGGACGACCTTTGGTTTCTTCTGCTTTTTTAAATGCAGCAAATAATTTAGATGGCTCATGACCACCACGCTTAAGCGCAAAAATTTCGTCATCTGTCATATCAGCAACAAGTGCAGCTGTTTCAGGGTAACGACCAAAGAAATGTTCACGTACATACGCGCCATTTTTTGCTTTATACGTTTGGTAATCGCCGTCAACCGTTTCGTTCATTAGTTGTAATAACTTACCGGTTTTATCTTTAGCCAGTAATATATCCCAACCGCTGCCCCACACTAGCTTAATTACGTTCCAGCCAGCGCCTTTAAATAGGCCCTCTAGCTCTTGAATAATTTTACCGTTACCCATAACTGGGCCATCTAGGCGCTGTAAGTTACAGTTAACTAAGTAACATAAGTTGTCTAGCTTTTCGCGTGCAGCAAATGAAATAGCGCCACGTGATTCTGGCTCATCCATTTCGCCATCACCTAAAAACGCATATACACGTTGGTTTTTAGTGTCTTTTAAGCCACGGCCGTCTAGGTATTTTAAAAAGCGTGCTTGGTAAATAGACGAAATAGGACCAAGGCCCATAGAAACCGTAGGAAACTGCCAAAATTCAGGCATTAATTTAGGATGCGGGTACGACGGTAAACCTTCGCCACCTACTTCTTGACGGAAGTTATCTAGCTGCGATGCCGATAAACGCCCTTCAACAAATGCGCGTGCATAAATACCCGGAGAAATATGCCCCTGGTAATAAACTAAGTCGCCGCCGTCTACATCGTTTGGTGCTTTAAAAAAGTGGTTAAAACACACTTCATAAAATGCCGCAGACGATTGGTAAGACGCCATATGGCCGCCTAAATCGAGATCTTTTTTCGATGCACGCAATACAATCATTATCGCGTTCCAACGAATTATTGAACGAATACGGCGTTCAATATTTACATCTCCCGGGTAAGCAGGTTCTTGCTCTACCGGAATTGTATTGACGTAGTTAGTGGTAATACCCGTTGGCATATCTACGCCATCTAAACGGGCTTGCTCTAACACTTGCTCAAGTAAAAACTGAGCTCGTTCAACACCTTCTTCGCGCACAACCGATTCAAGAGCTTGTAACCACTCTTGTGTTTCTAGCGCGTCTACGTCAATTTTATTGACTTCAGACATATGGAGGTTTCCTTATGTTTAAAATACGAATGTTGTGTATTTAACACATCCCACTTACTAATTTTGAGTAAGGATGTATTTGCTTAATTTTGTTTGGTGCGTCTTAAACTGCGTTCAATTCGCGAATGTTCTTTACCCGCTTCCAGTAATGCTTCTTCTATATATGCTAAATGCGCATTACTAGCTAAGCGTGCTTCTTCGGGCTTACCTTCAATAACAGCATCCATTAGCAAACCACGGTGGTGGCCTAATTGGTTACTGATATCTGATTTTGTTAATAACACGGTTAAATTTTGTAATACATTTTGCTCAAGCAATGCCTGCATGCCTCTCACTAAATGTAGTAAAACAATGTTATGTGACGCCTCTGCAATACAAAAATGAAAAGCATTTATTGCTTTCGCTTTTTGTTGTAAATCGTCTTGTACCAAAGCAATTTGATCAAAGCTTTGTTTTACTTTAATAAAATCGTTATTGGTGCCACGCAGTGCAGCGTAATACGCAGCAATCCCTTCTAATGCATGACGAAATTCAAGTAAATCAAACTGCGACTCAGGGTGTTTACTGATCAAATCAAACAGCGGATCAGTAAGCCCTTCTTCGAGCTGATTTTTTACATACGTACCGCCGCCTTGGCGTCTGGTTACTAAACCTTTAGCTTCAAGCTTTTGAATCGCCTCGCGCAGTGATGGCCGCGACACTTCAAATTGCTTAGCTAACTCACGCTCCGGTGGCAGTTTTTCGCCTGGTGCCAACGACCCCTCAAGAATCATGTTCTCAAGTTGTTGTAAAATCACATCCGATAATTTTGCAGCTTTAATCTTTAAAGACATCAGTCAACGTCCGCGTTGTATAAATACCAAAAGCCCTTAAAACCAGGCTTTGAACTGAACAATTTAACCAAAAGGTAAATTGGTCATACCAAATTTTGACATACGGTAACAAAAAGCCTAATTGCTGTCAATTTACAGTAGCTTTAAGGACACTTAGCCAGCGTAACGCATTCAGCGCAAAGTTTAAAGAATACACAAAATAGTATAAATAAAGAAAGGTAAATGAGACGAAAATAAATTGGTCAGACCAGGGAGGGTGAAAGTGATAACGGATAGTTTAGGTGTTAGCAGTCAAAAATAAGTAAACACCCCGTAGTCCGCAGTGTAACTTTAATTAAAGCCCGTTTATTCACAAAGAGACTAAGAGAGCGCTGCGCTTTAGAGCAGTGAAAAGTAATAACTTAAAATGCTAACTTTTTAATGTTTTCTCATTTACTCTCATTGCCTTCTCTTTGTGAAATAGTATCTTTGTTTGAAAAGAGAGGTGTAAAACCGCACTTACACAATCCACACACCGTGCTTAGTTTTATCTTTTGTCTGGAATTTGTAAGTGCCAAGCTTGCTGGCGCGATATTTTTAACAAAAACTATAATTACTTAAAACATTCGCACTACGTGCGCGCGGTGGCAAGCCCCTCGCCTACGTATAACCTCAAACACCGAGCTTGGCTTTATCTCTACCTAAAACCTGACGCCTAAAGCCTGCCCTTTAATCCAACCCACCAAACAGGGTTAATAACGCAATCAGTACTAAATAAAACAATACATTACGTTTTACCAATTTAATCATACAAGTGGCTTCGTACGCGCAGTCGTAGTAGCGTTTTTCCACTTGCTCTGCGGCTAAGGCGGTGTAAGTAACCACTTTGCGGTTAGGGCTTGAAAAATCAAGCGCGTAGCGTAACCAGCAACTAGTGCCTTTATTAAAGTTACCTATTACTAAATAACCAAAGCTGGTAATGCGCGCTGGTAACCAATCAAGCCAAAATAATAATCTGTGTAGCATTTTAGAATGCTTTACTATTATTTCGTCGTCATCTTGCGTTACTAAATCGGCGAATGTGCGTACAAGTGCATATAAAACCGCACCGGCTACGCCTAATATTACAAACCAAAAAATCACCGCGCAGTAAAATCTAAAGTTAACCCATGCCAGGGTTTGCCCTACTGTTTCGCCGTCTTGCTCTTCTTCTGTGCGATTTTGGCCCATTTGTAGTGCATATAAGGTAGCTGCGGTTTTATCATCTCGGGTTAAAGCGTTTAAGTACGACTTATATAAAGCACGCTGTTTAGCACAACCAAAGCAGACTAATAATATTGTTACATTAAAAATAAGTTGCCACAGCACAAAGTCAGACAGCAAATATAAACAACCAATAGCCAGTACAGGTAAAAGTAACCACACTAAAAAGCCAACACCCGAGCCAAATACGCCTTTATTAGTGAGCAGGTTTGCCGAGCGATTTACGTAACCGTCTGCGTAGTAGCTAATTTGCCAATGGGCTGAACGAGCACCTAAGCGCTCAAGTATTAATGCAATTATTATCGAAACCAAAATCATTGTTGTTACTCACTTAGCCTGATTGTTTAAGCATAGTTAAAAATAAATGCCAATTAAAGCTACTACCGGGGTCTGTTTTTCGCCCTGGTGCTATATCGCAATGCCCTACAATTCGCTCTATTGTTATATTTGGATAGCATTGCATTATGGCTTTACTTAGTGTTTTTAAACTAGTGTATTGCGCTAAAGTATAAGCGGTGGTGTCGGTTCCCTCAAGCTCAATGCCAATGCTAAAGTTATTGCAGTTAGTTTGCCCATTAAATTCAGACGCCCCAGCATGCCATGCTCGCTTAGTAAATGGCACGTACTGCACTAACTCACCGCTGCGTTTAATAAAGCAATGTGCCGACACCCGCACACCGTGTAAATCGCTAAAGCTGCTATGCGCTTCACAATTAAGCGTACCCATAAATAAATCATCAACATAGGGCGTGCCAAACTGCCCCGCCGGCAAGGATATATTGTGAATTACCAATAAAGAAACATCAGTATCACTCGGGCGCTCATCAAAATGCGTACAACCACGCTGCACAGCACTATTGACCACCCCATTTAAATCTATGTTCATAATTTAAATCAAAAGATCGACATAACATCGATGCTAAAGGATTTAATTTAAAAATGATAGACGCAGCAATAAAAGCTTACCAAACACCGAGCTTGATTGATCTTGAACTTGTAGGCGCGAGTTTACCTCGCGCAATGTTTTTTATTATAACCTGCGCGGCATAAAGCCCCGCCTACGTAAAACCTAAACACCGAGCTTGATTGATCTTGAACTTGTAGGCGCGAGTTTACCTCGCGCAATGTTTTTTATTATAACCTGCGCGGCATAAAGCCCCGCCTACGTAAAACCTAAACACCGAGCTTGATTGATCTTGAACTTGTAGGCGCGAGTTTACCTCGCGCAATGTTTTTTATTATAACCTGCGCGGCATAAAGCCCCGCCTACGTAAAACCTAAACACCGAGCTTGATTGATCTTGAACTTGTAGGCGCGAGTTTACCTCGCGCAGTTTTTTAATTTTAACTAGCGCGGCATAAAGCCCCGCCTACGTGTAACCTAAACACTGAGCTTGCTTTGCTCTCTACCTAAAACCTGACACCTGCCTTTACCACAAAGCTGGTTATTGCAATTCAAACATAGTAAAATTTGCTTAATTTATTTACTGTTACGAGCTTTTTTTATGTCTATTCCACACACTTTAGTTAGTCAACTAGTTACTCTTGCACTTGGTGAAGATTTAAATTACCAAAGTGCTGAAAATGGCGACATTACCGCGAAACTTATTCCGCAAAATGAACAAGCCAATGCTAAAGTAATCACCCGCGAAGACTGCATATTTTGTGGTAAAGACCTAATTATTGAAGTATTTAAACAAGTAGATCCAAGCGTTGTAGTAAATGTACTCGTAAACGATGGTGATGCTGTTACAGCTAACAGCACTTTATTTACAGCAACTGGCTCGGCTCGCGCTATTTTAACTGCCGAGCGTACAGCACTTAACTTTGTACAAACACTTTCGGGCACGGCTACTACCACAGCTCATTATGTAAAAGAACTTGCGGGCACAAAAACCCAACTACTCGATACCCGTAAAACCATACCTGGTTTACGCATTTTACAAAAGTACGCCGTTAAATGTGGCGGCGGTGCAAACCACCGTATTGGTTTATACGACGCGTTTTTAATAAAAGAAAATCACATAGCAGCGTGTGGCGGTATAAACAAAGCCGTGGCACAAGCTAAACAAAACCAACCAAACAAACCAATAGAAGTAGAAGTTGAATCACTTATTGATCTAAAACAAGCGCTAGATGCCGGTGCCGATATTATAATGCTCGACAACTTTAACGTAGAGCAAATTAAGCAAGCTGTAGTGGTTACGAACAAACGCGCAAAACTTGAAGTTTCGGGCAATATGACCCTACAAACGCTTAAAACTTACTCACAAGCTGGGGTAGACTTTATATCGAGCGGGGCGTTAACAAAAAACTTACAATCAATCGATTTATCAATGCGATTTGATTAATAATAACGCAACCTTTAAATTTAAACTGCGCTAATTCATTGACAATAGATACTATAAAGCATTAAATAACCCGAAAGGATTGCTTTTTAACATTTTGTTAAATAAAATGCTTTTTTTAAATATAATCCGTGTACTAAAAAGTAAAAAACAGTGGTAAACTCACGCTGTTGTACTATAAATGAATGTACCATTAATATAAAAGCACTAATTAGCTGGTTTAATATTAATGAGTGCAATGAAATGCATAATAAAGTTAAGTATTTATACAGCTATACCTAAAAATATAAGCTAATTTATAAATATAAAAGTAACTAAATAACGCATTAAAGTGCTAAACGTCAGTAACTTTAATAACTAAATTCACAGCGTACTTTTGTTTATACAAACCAAAACACGTTGTACAGTAAAGTTTATTTTTTAAATAAACAGGTTAAGTAAACTGTTTAAATAAACAAATTAAGTAAACAGGTTAAATAAACAAATTAAGCCAAGCACTAATGCTACTTAAATAACGCTTATTTACCACAACATTATCCTTTAGGAGAGGAAACATGAAAACAATGACACAACAGAACCAAAAGGGTTTCACCCTAATTGAATTAATGATCGTAGTAGCAATCATAGGTATTCTTGCTGCAATTGCATTACCTGCGTACTCAAACTACCAAGCTACATCTAAGCTAACAGCTGGTTTATCTGAAATATCAGCAGGCCGTACGGGTTTTGAAATCGCCTCAAACAATGGCCAAACCCCTACAAACGCACTCGTTGGCTTACAAACCACAACTAAAAATTGCACTATAGATACTGATGCAACGGGCATAGAATGTACAATATTAAATGCCCCAACCCAAGTGCAAGGTGCAAAAGTAAAATGGACTCGAACTGATACTGGCGGTTGGTCATGCGCTACTACAGATATTCCTGTTGCAAATAAAGATTTAGCCCCTAAAAGCTGTCCACAATCTTAATCGTTTTTTGATTACTAAAAGCGTCTAGTTAGGCGCTTTTTTAATGCGTAAGAATCAGCATTCATGAATATAGTAAATATAATAAAACCATCGCTTATCAACTTGTTTTTTCTGTGTACGCTAATACCTTTAATACCCATATTTTCCTACGATTACCATAATCACCAACGTATCGTCCAAATAGCTTTTTTACTTAATATGAGCCTTATAGCGCTTACTTCTTTTATAGGCAATAAAGAGTCTACTTTTAGGCTTGTACTAAACAAAAAAAGTGGAATATTATTTTCAGTTTTTATCTTTTGTGGTTGTTTATCTGCATTAATGAGTGCAGAGCAAAGCTTTAGCTTACTTTACACATTTCATATAAGTCTACTTGTTTTAACCATGTATTACGTAAGTACTATAAATAATAAAAAATCTATTTTATTTATTATTTATGCATTACTGATAACCCACATAAGCTTAATTCTAATCAGCCTGCTGAATATAACTTTCACACTTTATGAGCAACAACCTTTAAATCCCTACATCATTTACTCTGGCTTTATTAATATTAGATTTTTTAATCAGGTGCAGGTTTTTGTTGTTCCTTTTTTAATACTCCTTCTTAAATTCAAAAAAATTCAGCGAATTATTTTTATAATTTTATTTTTAAACTTACTACTTATGTTTATCGGTCAGGCTCGTGGCGCATTACTTTCATTTATCATTTTTTCTATTTTTGCATTGTTTTTAAAAACAACATTAAAAAAACAAGTGTTAACAGGGTTAATATGTTTACTATTGAGTTGGTTTGTTTTTTATATTTTAGACTCTTTAAACAATAGCAACCTCGATGTTTTACGAACCAGTTCTTCAGGCAGAATTGATATATGGCTAACAACTTTACAAAACCTCTCCCTAAAGCATTTTTTTATTGGCAATGGCCCCGGTGTATTTCAAATATCTCTAGGTAACTCCGCGCCATTTAGCCACCCTCACAATTCATTGATTGAAATTTTAAATGAGTGGGGTTTAATTGCTCTACTATCTATAGTATCAGTCATTTTTATAACATTTAAACAAGCAATTATTCATTTAAAAATACATAAAAAAGATATAATTACTGAGAGTTTATTTTACTCATTTACAATAGGTATTACTTATTCTTTATTTTCTGGTGTTCACGTTATGCCAGTCTCCCAAACATTGTTATTTATAATGTGGGGGTTATTGTTAGGAAGAGTTAATAAAAATAAGCAGCTTACTTTTTCAATGAATAAATGGATAAAGCTTTCAATTACTATTTTATTTATTGTTGCATGGTATTTTTACTTACAAAAAGCGATAGATATATATAACAACATTGACCCCGATAAAGGTTATATTTTTGGGCCACGCTTTTGGTCTATTGGCCAACGTTTTTAAATAATTGAACAACTTTCATACCAAGAATCATTAGTTTAAGTTATGCTTTAGTAATAAATACATTTAATTAGATTGGGTGCTTTAATGGCAAAAAAACAAGAAGAAAAAGGACTCGATACTTTTCAGTGGATCGGTGTCAGCACTCGCGGGAAGCGCTTAGAAGGTGAACTTACAGGTTCAAGTGTTGCTTTAGTAAAAGCACAACTGCGCAAACAAGGCATTACCCCCTCTAAAGTAAAACGTAAAGCTAAGCCCTTATTTGGTATCGCAAGTAAACAAAAAATAACCCCAAAAGATATTGCTTTGGTGACTCGACAAATAGCAACCATGCTGATGGCCGGCGTACCGCTAATTCAGTCAATTGAAATGATCGGTTCGGGCTCATCCAATAAAAGTGTAAGTAAACTGATGGAAACCATTGCTGATGAAGTAAAGGCTGGCCAACCGTTATCGCAAGCCCTGCGACGCCACCCGCGTTATTTTGATGATTTATATTGTGATTTAGTGGCATCGGGTGAACAATCTGGTGCTTTAGATAAAATATTCGACCGCGTGGCTATTTATAAAGAGAAGTCTGAAGCGCTTAAATCAAAAATTAAAAAAGCGATGTTTTACCCTATTTCTGTATTGGTTATAGCAGGTATTGTTACCTCAATATTGCTAATATTTGTAGTACCGCAGTTTCAGGATATTTTTGCAGGTTTTGGCGCTGAACTCCCTGCTTTCACCTTATTTGTAATTGATATATCAAATTTTATGCAAGCGTATTGGTGGGTTATTCTTATTGCGTTAGTTGCCTTTGGCTGGGCGTTTAAAGAAGCCAAGCTAAAAAGCTTAAAACTCCGCGATGCTACCGACCGAGCAGTATTAAAGCTCCCCGTTATTGGTATGATTTTAAATAAAGCCGCTGTTGCCCGTTATGCCCGCACGCTTTCGACCACTTTTGCTGCTGGTGTGCCGCTAGTTGATGCGCTGGATTCTGCTGCAGGTGCCTCGGGCAATGCGGTTTACCGCTATGCCATTTTAGATATTAAAGCCGAGGTTAGCTCGGGTAACCAAATGAACTGGGCAATGCGTAACTCTAAAATATTTCCTGATATGGTAATACAAATGGTGGCTATCGGTGAGGAGTCGGGCTCGCTCGATGGTATGCTAGGTAAAGTAGCGACTATTTATGAGCAAGAAGTTGATGATGCAGTAGATGGACTATCAAGCTTGCTAGAACCATTAATCATGGCCGTATTAGGCGTGCTAGTAGGTGGTTTAATTGTTGCTATGTACTTGCCTATATTCCAACTAGGCTCTGTTATTTAATTGCCAAAAATAACATTTACAGGAAATAAAAGAGAAGCTTACCTTTTTGTTAAGGTATAGCTATTAATGTCTTCTCATTTACTCTCTTTCACTTCTCTTTGTGATAATAATTTCACTTAATTTTTAGAACAATTTTCAGGTAATATGATGCAAAGTATTATAGAAGTAATGCAAAGCCAATTGTGGTTTTATTTAACCACTATTGGCTTGGTGAGTTTGTGTGTTGGCAGTTTTTTAAACGTAGTTATTTACCGTTTGCCACTAATGATGCAACACGAATGGCAAGGCGAATGCCGCTTGCTGTTAGAAAGTGAACTTAAAGGTAATAAAGCAGATGAAAGCGAGTCTTTAAACTCAACTTTTAATTTAGTAAAGCCCAACTCTACCTGCCCTAAATGCAAAGCCGCAATTAAAGCGTGGCAAAACATTCCTGTTGTTAGCTGGTTATTTTTAAAAGGTAAATGCGCCAGTTGTAGTAACCCTATATCGGCTCGCTACCCCATTGTAGAGGCAATAACTGCACTATTGAGCTTAGTTGTTGCGCATAAGCTAGGCGCTACCGAGCAGGCTTTACTTTATATAGCAATTACTTGGGCTTTAGTAGCGCTTACCTTTATTGATATTGACCATATGCTCCTGCCCGACCAAATTACCCTACCGCTTGTATGGCTGGCGCTTATTGCAGCAGTACTTGGCTACACCGTTACCCCAACTGATGCCATTATTGGTGCTGCTTGCGGCTATTTGAGTTTGTGGAGCGTATTTTGGTTATTTAAATTACTTACCGGTAAAGAAGGCATGGGCTATGGCGATTTTAAATTACTTGCCGTGTTTGGTGCTTTGCTTGGCTGGCAATCGTTATTGACTATTATTTTGCTCTCGAGCGTAGTGGGCGCCATTATCGGTATTACGCTATTAACTATTCAGGGTAAAGACAAAGCCACGCCTATTCCGTTTGGCCCCTACCTGGCTATTGCAGGCTGGATCACCATGTTATGGGGCGAGCAATTACAAGCTAGCTATTTTAATTTAATTGGCTACTAATATGAGCGAACAAGCGGTTAAAGTAACGAACATAAATAATTGGGTACTGGGTTTAACTGGCGGTATAGGCTGTGGTAAAACGGCTGTAAGCAATATGCTTGAAGCGCTGGATATTTGCGTTGTTGATGCCGACATTATTGCGCGCCAAGTAGTTGAGCCAGGCAGCGAAGGGCTAAAGGCAATTGTTGCACACTTTGGTGCTGATATACTCTTAGCCGACGGCAACTTAAACCGCAGTGCTTTACGCGAGCTAGTTTTTAGCAATAATGAGCATAAAAACTGGTTAAATACGCTATTACATCCACTTATTCGCCAGCAAATTATTACCGATTTAAATAATGCCACCAGCCCTTATGTGGTACTTGTTGCCCCGCTACTTTTTGAAAACGGCCTGGATAAATACTGTAACCGCACTTTACTTATAGACGTGCCAAAAAACGTGCAAATAGAGCGCACGGTTAAACGTGATAACATAAGCTTAGAGCAAGTAAATAGTATTATTGCCGCGCAAATGTCGCGTGAACAAAAGCAACAACAAGCAGATGATATTTTAAATAACGATCGCAGCTTAGCTTTGGTTAAACACGACTTAATAGCTTTGCATAAAGGCTATTTAAAATTGGCGTTAAAATAGCCATAAATTACAAAAATAGCTATTTTAATTGCTAAAATTAGCCTAGATTGTGATGGGCAATGTAATCCCTGCTTTTTTCTGATAAATTGCTAACTATTGAAGGATTTATACAGGTGCGCAATGAATATTAACTCACCGTTATTAAGAAAATTTATTACCCTTGGCCGTGTTGATGCCGATATAGTAAAAACTAAACAGCAAGAGTTTGCCTCTACTGCTGAGCTTATTGCTAAATGCGGAAAAATTGACAGTAAAGATTTAGCGGCGCAATGCATTGATTTATTTAGGGTGCCTTTTTTTGATTTAAAAGACTTTAATACTGCACTTATTTCTCCTGAGTTAGTAAAAGAAAAACTGATCCGTAAGCATCATATTTTGCCTTTAGTACAAAAAGGCAGAAAAGTGTATATTGCCGCCTCTGATCCTACCGATTACGGCGCATTTGAAAACTTTGAATTTAGTACCGGCTTGTCTTGCGAAGTGGTGGTGGTTGACTACATTCAACTCGATAAAAAAATAGAACAATTACTTGATGCCACTGGCAGCTTAAATTTAAGTGATGACGAGTTTAAAGAGTTTGCCGAACTAGACGCCGATATACAAAAAGACACCACTAAAGACGATGATAAAGACGATGCGCCAATCATTGTTTACATCAATAAAATATTAATGGATGCGATTAAAAAAGGTGCATCTGATTTACACTTTGAACCCTACGAGCACAAATACCGAATTCGCTTTAGAATTGACGGCATTTTGCACGAAGTAGCCAGCCCACCAAACAGTTTAGCTACTAAGCTTTCGGCGCGTATTAAAGTAATGTCGCGCCTTGATATTGCCGAAAAACGTAAACCACAAGATGGCCGCATAAAGCTAAAAATAACCGAGCGTAAAAGTATCGACTTTCGGGTAAGCACCATGCCCACCTTATGGGGCGAAAAAATTGTAATGCGTATTCTTGATTCATCTAGCGCCATGCTTGGCATTGATGTATTAGGTTACGAACCCGAGCAAAAAAAGCTGTATATGGATGCGCTTGAGCAACCACAAGGAATGATATTAGTAACAGGGCCTACTGGCTCGGGTAAAACGGTATCGCTTTACACCGGCTTAAATATATTAAACCAGCCAGAGCGCAATATTAGTACCGCCGAAGATCCGGTAGAAATTAACCTCGAAGGGGTTAACCAAGTACAAATTAATATAAAAGCCGATATGACCTTTGCTAACGCACTACGCGCATTTTTACGTCAAGATCCCGATGTAGTAATGGTAGGTGAAATACGTGACCTAGAAACCGCTGAAATATCAATTAAAGCGGCGCAAACAGGTCACTTAGTGCTTTCGACCTTGCATACTAACTCGGCGCCCGAAACCATTACCCGCTTATTAAACATGGGCGTACCGGCGTATAACGTAGCAAGTTCAATTAGCTTAATTATAGCCCAGCGCCTAGCGCGCCGCTTATGCCCTAAATGTAAAACGCCTGAAAATTTACCTAGTGAAGAGCTTCTACGCCAAGGTTTTAGCCAGCAGCAAATTAGTGAAATGACCCTGTATGCTCCTAAAGGTTGCGAAAACTGTACCGATGGCTATAAAGGTCGTGTAGGTATTTACGAAGTAATGAAAATTACCCCAGAAATAGCACAAATTATAATGCGCGGTGGTAACTCACTAGAAATAGCTGAAGTGTCCCTTAAAGCCGGATTTAATAACCTGCGTTTATCGGGCATTCGTAAAGCCGCCGACGGCATGACCTCGCTAGCTGAGATTAATCGGGTAACGAGTTTTTAA
>TARA_R110000772_G_scaffold185958_1_pt1 | contig 19836 bp, 21 predicted proteins | sample TARA_R110000772 | Tara Oceans TARA_R110000772 (sample SAMEA4397948) | marine metagenome | biome: Polar Biome; feature: [SRF] surface water layer (ENVO:00010504); material: water (ENVO:00002006), including particulate matter (ENVO:01000060) such as... | depth 5 m | reverse complement strand
ATTGTAGAAAGCCCGACTAGAAATAGTCGGGCTTTTTTACGTCTGCAAGAAAGTGAAATGTGGGTGGCTGAACTTTGAACGCTGACGTTTTCAATATAAATGGTATCTATATTTTTTGCTTATTCTGATATAATAATGTTTGAATTTAGCGCAGATACGCCTGATTTTATATTCTAAAACACCCCTTTTGATTGTTCCCTACGGTGTAGTTATTTATTAATAATAGATCTAAATGTGTGTAAATAAGCAAAAAAGAGATATTTAAATTGAACGAAATGTACTTAAACTTATATAGCACGGTGTACCAATGAAACCACTCGATAGACGCTTTTCTGTAGCACCCATGTTGGATTGGACTGATCGTCATTGTCGTACTTTTCATCGTAAAATGACTAAGCATACAGTGTTGTACACGGAAATGATCACCACAGGTGCTATTTTGTTTGGCCGAGGCGACTACCTACACTTTAATCAACACGAAGGGCCCGTTGCATTGCAGCTGGGTGGCTCTGACCCACAGGCTCTTGCACAATGTGCAAAGCTTGCGGGTGAGCGTGGTTATGACGAAATTAACTTAAACGTAGGTTGCCCGTCAGATCGCGTGCAGAATGGTCGTTTCGGTGCTTGTTTAATGGGTGAGCCGCAATTAGTTGCTGACTGTGTGGCGGCAATGAAAGCAGAAGTAAATATACCTGTTACGGTTAAAACGCGCATTGGTATTGATGAGCAAGACTCGTATGAGTTTTTGTGTGCACTTATAGAAGCTTCGCATAATGTTGGGTGTGATGATTTTATTATTCATGCTCGTAAAGCTTGGTTAAAGGGGTTAAGCCCTAAAGAAAACCGTGAGGTACCGCCGCTTGATTATCCACGTGTTTATAAGTTGAAAAAAGATTATCCACAACTCGATTTAAGTCTTAATGGTGGCGTTAAAACAATTGAACAAAGTTTAGAGCATTTACAGCATATTGATGGTGTGATGATTGGTAGAGAAGCGTATAGCAACCCGTTTATACTCAATGAAGTGGATGAAAAGATTTATGGTGATATCGCTAACACGCAATCTCGTCATGATGTCGTGCGCTCTATGTATAGTTATATTGAAGACGAAATGCGCTTAGGGGCTAACTTTTGGCATGTTGCTCGTCATATGCTGGGGATTTTTCAGGGGCAGCCTGGTGCCCGTGGATTTAGGCGTCATCTGTCTGAAAATGGCCATGGAAAACAAGCCGACTTATCGGTAATGGATAAAGCTTTGAGTTTTGTACCTGAATAATCAGCTAAGTGAATAATTTAATAAATGAATAAATACAGCCATCTTCGGATGGCTTTTTTGATCCTAAAAAATAGTCAAAAGTTTAGTTTATTGGCTAATTACACTTAATTATATTCAGTTAAAAGTAACTTTAATTTATAAATTATAAGTTTAAGTTTCTGAATTTAATGTGTTTTACTGTTTATATTATTACTTGGCATAACTCTTGGAATCTAATTTGTGTAATCACTTAAAAAGTTAACAGGAGAATCTCATGGGAATATTTAATCGCGTAACCGATATTGTTCAAGCAAATATAGTGTCGATATTAGACAAGGCAGAAGATCCAGAAAAATTACTTAATTTAATGCTCAGCGAGATGCAAGATGCACTTACTGAGTGTCGCATTACGACAGCGGCTTTGTTGTGCGAAGAAAAAACACTTAAACGTCAAATTGAAAATAAAAATAACAATTTAGTATATTGGCAGGATAAAGCTGAGCTAGCAATAGAGAGAGGTCGAGATGATTTAGCAAAATCAGCTTTGCTTGAAAAACAAACCATTAGTAACACAGTTGTAGCAAAGCAGCTGCAACTAGAAACGCTGCAGCAATCAATAACTAAAATGACAGCGGATTGTCAGCGTTTGCAACAAAGAATAGCCGAGGCTAAAGCCAAGCAAACACAGTTAGTACAGCGGCACAATATAGTGACTGCAAGGGGGCAAATAAATAGCCAATTACAAAGTGAAAAAGTTGCACATACACTCTCTCGATTTGAGAAAGTAGAGCAGCGCGTAGAAGGTATTGAAGCACAGGTAGAAGCGTACGAGCTTACTGATTCAGAAAATACTATAGCTGCACAAATAGACGCTTTGGTGAAAAACGAACAAGTAGATGCAGAATTAGCTCGCTTAAAAGCTGATTTAAAAACTAACTTAAAACAGAGTGCTTAAGGAGATAATTATGAATAGTTTTAACAGCAAACGTGGTTGGTACAAAGATCCACTTGATAAAAAAATATCTGGTGTGTGCAGTGGTTTAGCGCAGCGATTAGATTTACCTGTGTGGTCAACACGACTTGTCACTATTTTATTATTTTTGAGTTTTCCGTTTGCAATTGCACTAGGTTATTTTATTGCGCATTGCTGCCTAGAAGAAAAAATAATTTAAGCTAATTTACATTTAGATTGAATTAAGGAGAGCTAAATGAAAGCGTTAGCCGTATGTATAATTGTTTATTTACTATTTTTTACTGATGTTGTCTCTGCGGTGCACTTTGATACTTGGCAATTACCGCTTTGGATTGCAGATACAAGTTGGACTGGGCTTGAGCTAATAGGAGCTTTAGCGGCTATTATTATTTTTGTAGCTGCTGCAGTACTAATAACGATAGGATTAGTTGGCGCAGCAGCAGTTGCATTAGTCGGAACTGTATTGGCATTTTTATTTGGATCGCTGATGATTGCTTGGCCGTTACTATTTATTGCGGTACTTTGCTGGTTAGTAGCTGATAACAAAAAAGTAGCATCTTAACTCCAAATTAACTGACTATTGCAACTGAACTATGTTAAATTTGATACTTAGCATTATGTTTTAACAAGGATTAGAGTGGTGATTAAACAGTGTATTTCAATTGTTTTGGTGTCGGTTTTAAGTCTTTTTTCATCATCATCGATGGCACATTCAGGGCATGATCACGATGCGGATGTTGCTATTATTAAGGTTAGTAATGCACAAGTAAGGGAGTTTTTACCTGCCACAACTTCAAGTGTAGGTTATTTAAGTATTATAAATCATAGTGATACTGTGGCTACGTTGACTAAAGCAACTATTGATGGCTTAGGTCGCGTTGAAATTCATGAGCACTCGCACGTAGATGGCATGATGAAAATGCAAAAAGTTGAATCGTTAACAATTAACGCCCATCAACAAATCGATTTTAAGCCTGGTGGCTATCATTTAATGATTTTTGAACCACAAGAACCGTTAAAAGTAGGCCAACAACGTAAACTCACACTATATTTTAGTGATGGCAACCGTGTATTTACCAATGCTCAGGTGGTATCGCTTGCATCACAAGCAGAACAATCACAAGCAGAACAATCACAAGCATCAAAACAACATACTCATCATTAGGAGGATCAATGTCACAACATAAAGGGAAAATAGTTGCAGCATTAGCTATATTACTAATTATTTTTTACGCAATAGCTGTTTATTGGAGTACGGAGCCTGCTCGTTTTAATGTGGTAGAAAAAGCAAAGCAGCAAGCGCAGCAACGTAATGAGCAATTTGTTATTGGTTATACAACAACATCAACATTAATAACGGTAGCAAGTACGTTACTCGAAAAGCCAGGCGGTTATTTATCAAATGATGTTTTGCCGCCAAGTATAATAATGGACGATATGCCTGCGTGGGAATATGGCGCACTCGAAATGGTGCGTGATTTAGCCCTTTCTATGCGTAAAGATTTTAGCCGTTCGCAATCGCAATCAACTGAACACGAAGCTCTAAAAAAAGCACAGCCGCAGTTTAATATTAGCTCTGAAGCGTGGGCGTGGCCAAGCGCTGAAGGTGAGTACCAAAAAGGCATTGATTACTTATTGGTATATCGTACTCAAATAGCGAATGACCATGAGCGTGACAGTCAATTTTATGCTCGCGCCGATAACTTGCGCAGTTGGCTAAAAGAAGCTGAAAAGCGTTTAGGTAGCTTGAGTCAGCGTTTAAGCGCTAGTGTAGGCCAAGATAAAGTAAACACTGATTTAGCGGGTAATACATCAAATACACAAGCCACTTTTTCTCCATTACAACAGCAAGCAAAAACGCCATGGTTAGACATTGATGATGTATTTTATGAGTCGCGCGGTGCTACTTGGGCTTTATTGCATTTCTTACAAGCGGTAGAATATGACTTTGCCGATGTACTTGAGAAAAAGAATGCACGCGTAAGTGTGCAGCAAATTATACGAGAGCTTGAGGCAACTCAAGAAACAGTATGGAGCCCAATGATATTAAATGGGAATGGTTTTGGTTATGTAGCAAACCATTCACTGGTTATGGCAAATTATATTTCTAGAGCCAATGCGGCTCTTATTGAACTTAGCGAATTATTGACCCAAGGATAGAAAATGAAAAAGTATTGTTTAGCAGCAGCCCTTTCAATGGCATGTTTAGCGCCTGCAGCGCAAGCTGATACCTTATTAGGCTTGTATGTAGGTGTTGATGGCTGGAAAGCGGATAACGAAGGAAGCTTTTCTTATAAAGGAAATGCACCACAAGATTTTAATTTTGACGATGAAACCTTCGTAAGCTACTACGCTGCACTTGAGCATCCAGTGCCATTAGTACCTAATATTAAATTAAGATACACAGAGCTTGAGCTTACCGGCTCTACACGTCTGGATAAAACATTTTCTTTTAATGGTTCAGATTACGTTGTAGGTACTACGGTTAATTCAGTAAGTGACTTAACTCACATTGATTACACATTTTATTACGAAATCTTTGATAACGACTTAATCTCTATCGATTTGGGTGTTAACGCTAAGCAGTTTGATGGTGAGATTTTAGTTAAAGGTACTACGCAACAAGGTGGCGCTGATTATACTGAAACTGTTGAGTTTTCAGGCTTTGTACCATTGGTTTACGGCCGCGCTGAAGCAGGCTTACCTTTTACCGGTTTAAGCGTGTTTTTTGAAGGCAGCTTTTTAGCAATAGACGATAGCAAAGTTCAAGATTACCAAATGGGTATTGCATGGGAATTTATTGATAACCTAGCAATAGATGTTGCTGTTAAAGCAGGTTACCGCTCAATGACATTAGAGCTAGACGATATTGATGATATTAATACTAATATTGATGCATCGGGTCCATTTGCGGGCATTCAAGTACACTTTTAATTACACTGCTAATTAATAGTATATAGCGTGGTTTTGCTACTTAGTAGTATGCCACGCTAGTTCAAATTCACTCTCAAGTGCACTATTAAGTAACTGCTTATACACTTTATTTACCGGGTAGTTAATGAGTTTAGATAGCTCATCACCTGTTTGCGTAAACTTATAATAACTCAATACTAAATCGCTATTTTTTGCTTTTAACGTTACTTTTTGTGATAAAAACGATAACGTAAGTTCTTGCCCAGTTTTTAGTACCGCAGACTCAATCTCTTTTCGATATAGTAAATTTAAATCCATTAAAGTTAATATATCAGGAAAGCTAATCCCTGTTTTTCCTAGATTTAAAGATACTTTATTGCCCTTGCGTAACAAATCAAATAGTGATGGTTTTTTATAAAACCCTAGTAAAATAAAGTGGCTATCGTCTTTTTCATTATAACCAGAGAGGGATACACACTTTTGTAGAGAGTCAGCTTCGCGCTGGGTCATATGCTTAAGTGTTTGCAAACTTTTTATTGAGAAAGTCCCCGGGTTAAGCGTTTCACCGGTGAGTATTTTTGCCCAAAGTGACTGCATAGATTGATTTGAGGTATCACCACATAGTGCTACAAAGTGTTCTACCCAATCGGCATCGGGTTGTTTACTACTGGCTACGTCAGGACAAAAATCCATTGCCATAGCTAAAATTGTTTCTATATTTTGCTGTTGTTTAATGAGCAGTAAGTCTTGTCTTTTTTGTGCTCTAGCTAAAACGGTATTGTCGCTATTAATGCGATATAGCGGTTTAACCTTGCCTTGGGGGCCATAACTTTGCTCATTATTATGGGATGCCTCATTATTGCCTACTTTAATAATAGGATAACCCAGTAACGACTCTATGGTATTAGCGAGATTAATTCTTGCTTGTGCGGTTTTGACTGCCATGACTTTCCATTATTGTTTGTGCATCACTTAGCTGCGCTACTGTTTTTAAATTATTGAGCCCCAGTGATACTGCGTTACTTAAAATGTGCTCACTAAGCACAGCCACATACCCAGAAACTAAAGGTAGCGTGGCTTGCCCCGTAATTTGAAAAGTAACCGTGACCGTTTTTGCATTTTGCGTAAATATTACATTAGCGGCAATAATGTGTTCTTGAGCAAATAAAATATTCAACACCATTTTGTTTGCACTTAACGCTGTGGTGGTCATTTCACCTGCGCCCCATTTACTTTGCCATGATTGATGAGCACCAACCCCTGTGCTTGGCTCACCTAAGGAAAATTCTACAGAGGGATCCAGCTTCTTCCAAGGCGACCATTTATGCCACTGCGAAAAGTCAGTGATTAAGGGTTTTACTATGTGCGTATCGGCATTAATATTAATACTCTTTGTTACGTTATAGCTCTGGGGTAGTAATAGGCCAATAACGATAAAAAGTAAGAGTAAAACTAATAAAAGCTGCACTAACATTTTTAATATTTTAATAAAAAAACCTCAGATAAATTAGGTTACAAACTCATAACTTATTATTAATTTAGCATATTAACTCGGGTGTGCTTAACTTTCGAGGTTAATTTTATAGCAACTATTTTTTAATTGAGCTAGATATTTAGCCACAACCTATAAAAAGTAATAGTTAATTTAGGTGTATAAGTATTAAAAAATAACGAAACTTCACTTTAAAACCGCGCGGCACAGCAAAGTAGTGCTCTATCAAGGTAGGTTGGTATAGGGTATAATTTGCGCCTTTTGTTATTAAACGGTCAACTTTATGAGCACACTTAAAGCTAAGCGCGCCTTATTCTCATACCCAAAGTATTGGGCAGAGTGTTATGGCACAGCACCATTTTTACCTACTACACGCGAAGAAATGGATGCACTTGGCTGGGATAGCTGCGATATAATTATTATTAGTGGCGATGCTTATGTAGATCATCCTAGTTTTGGGATGGCAGTAATTGGCCGAGTACTTGAGGCGCAAGGTTTTAGAGTGGGTATTATTGCCCAGCCAGAATGGGACTCTAAAGAAGCGTTTATGGCGCTGGGTAAACCCAATTTATTTTTTGGTGTAACCGCTGGCAACATGGACTCGATGATTAACCGTTATACTGCTGAAAAACGCATGCGCCATGATGATGCCTACACGCCAGACAACATTGGTGGTAAACGCCCTGATCGTGCGGTAATCATTTACTCACAACGTTGCCGCGAAGCGTATAAAGATGTACCACTTATTTTAGGTGGTATTGAAGCAAGTTTACGCCGTGTTGCTCATTACGATTATTGGCAAGAAAAAGTGCGTCGTAGTGTTTTGTTTGACGCTAAAGCCGATATTTTAATATATGGTAATGCGGAGCGCCCACTGGTTGAGGTTGCTCATCGTATTGCAGCGGGCGAAAGTACCGATACCATTCAAGATGTACGAGGGACTGCGGTTATTCGTAAAGAGCCGTTACCAGGCTGGCGTGGCAGTGACTCTACCGCTATTGATAAAATAGGTAAAATTGATCCAATTCCAAACCCGTATGGCGCAGATGATGTTGGCTGTAGCAAATCAGAATTTAAACAAGCAGGTATAGACTTAAAAGCCGAAGCCGCCAAGGTTATTACTATTCAGCCAGCGCGCCCTAAGCCATGGGAAAAAACCTACGTTAAATTACCTGCGTTTGAGCAAGTAAGTGTGAATAAGCCATTGTATGCACATGCTTCTCGTATTGTGCACCAAGAAACTAACCCAGGTTGTGCTCGTGCTATTTTTCAGCGCCACGGCGATCGTTCTATTTGGGTTAATCCGCCAGCATATCCACTAGAAACACATGAAATGGACGCTGTATTTGGTTTGCCGTATCAACGTATTCCTCATCCTAGCTACGGGGATGCAAAAATACCTGCCTACGACATGATTAAAACGTCAGTTAATATTATGCGAGGCTGTTTTGGTGGTTGCAGTTTCTGTTCGATTACCGAACATGAAGGGCGGATTATTCAAAGCCGTTCGCAAGAATCAATAATTGAAGAAATTGAGCAAATTAGAGATAAAGTACCCGGGTTTACCGGGGTTATTTCTGACTTAGGTGGCCCAACAGCCAACATGTATAAATTGGGTTGTACCAGCAAAAAAGCAGAAAGTACCTGTCGACGTTTATCGTGTGTATACCCTGAAATATGTAAGCATATGGATACCGATCATACGCCAACAATTGAGCTGTATAAAAAAGCCCGTGAAGTTAAAGGCATTAAAAAAATATTAATCGCCTCGGGTGTACGCTACGATTTAGCCGTGCAAGATCCACGTTACGTTAAAGAATTAGTTACTCACCATGTAGGTGGATATTTAAAAATAGCGCCAGAGCATACCGAAGATGGGCCATTATCAAAAATGATGAAACCAGGTATGGGAGCATACGATCAGTTTAAAGCGTTATTTGATAAGTACTCAAAAGAAGCGGGTAAAAAACAGTATTTAATTCCATATTTTATTTCGGCGCACCCGGGTACTAAAGACGAAGACATGGTAAACATGGCTTTGTGGCTTAAGTCGAACGACTTTAAGCTTGATCAGGTACAAAATTTTTACCCATCTCCTATGGCAAATGCGACCACTATTTATCATACCGAGATGAACTCACTGCGTAATATTAAAAACAATACCGAAGTAGTACCTGTGCCTAAAGGTGCGCGCCAGCGTCGCTTACATAAAGCAACTTTACGCTATCACGATCCAGCGGGCTGGCCAATGATCCGCGAAGCACTGCGTAAAATGGGCAAAGCTAACCTTATAGGTAAAGCGCCAAATTGCTTAGTGCCAGAAGAAGGGCGCGACGAAAGAGCTGCAAAAGGAAGTAGTCGAGGTGGGCGCCCAGCATTAACGCGCCATACTGGTTTTAGCCAATTTCATAAGGCCAATACAAAACCAAAGGTAGCGAGTAATCGCCAAAGAGCTAAATAGAGCTCATAGCTTAAAAAGTAGTTAGCCTGTTTGGCTTATTACTAAGCTTGGGCTTGATTACTGAATATATGAGCACTGAAAAAAATGCCGCTTATTTTGCAATAAGCGGCATTTTTTATGTAAGTTATTTAAGTAAAACTTAAATAATATCAATTTTGTTACGAATGATTTTTACGCCATCCATATTTTCTAAAAACTTTTGTGCCAACGCACGCTCAAAACCTGTTTGCGCTTTACCGTATAAATCTACTTCGCCATTTTTAACTTGTACGCGAATATCGCTTAGCGCTAAATTGGGGTTGGTACGCAAAGTGTGGGTAATCGATTGCTGTAAGTTAGGTTGGGTTGCCAGGCTGCTAACGACAACCATATTTGTTGTAGCACTCACTTTTGTAGCGCATGCTAATAAAAACAAACAACAAAATGATACTAAAGCGATAGTTAATTTTAAACGGCTCATAATCATATCCTTACATTGCAATTAATCGGGTAGCCAAATTAGGCGGAGTTACCATGGTAGTTACAATTATCGTTCCATATTTAATGTACTGAAAATAAAGGCTATTTTATTAAGTGGGAATTCAGGTGGGCAATAGTTACATAAAACTAAGTAGAGATTACATAGCCCTAAACCATGCAGTTATGGGGGGAGCAGGCATTAAAAAGCCGACATTTTTGTCGGCTAACATAATACTACTTACAGTATGCGCTTAAGTTACTTTTTCTTTTTTACCTTAGCTTTTTTCTTCGCTTTCATTTTAACCGGATCTTTACGCTTTTTAGCCGGCGGCTTAGCTTCTTTATGCTTTGGCTCTAATCCTTTAATAACACGGCGTTTAAGTTTTTGCTCAATATAGCGCTCTATTTTATAAAGAATGCCAATATCGTGCGCTTCAACCAGTGAAATAGCGATGCCTTTTTTACCAGCGCGGCCCGTACGGCCAATACGGTGTACGTATATATCGGCTGTGCGTGGTAGGTCAAAGTTTATTACATGGCTAATATCAGCTACGTCGATACCGCGCGCCGCTACATCGGTAGCAACTAATATACGGGTTTTGCCGCTATGGAAGTTTTCCATCGCTTTCATGCGTTTGTCTTGCGGCATTTCGCCGCGTAACCAGGCTGCTTTAACGTCGTTAGTTGTTAGTTCACCAATTAGCGTTTCAAGACGCTCACGGGTTTTAACAAACACTATGGCTTTAGTTACGTCTGGGCCATTAAGGGTATTAACTAACAGCTCAAGTTTATGATGATAGTCGTCGGCTAAATGTACCCACTGGTGAATTTTAGCCTTTTCTTTGCGTGACGATTCGGCTTCAAGCAATGCTGGATCGTTTAGCGTTGTTTCAGCAAACCTTTCAACACTGTCGCCTTCAAGGGTTGCTGAGAATAAAAAGCACTGACGACGATTTTTAGCTTCGTCACAAATACGGCTCATTTCTTTTTTAAAGCCCATGTCTAGCATGCGGTCGGCTTCATCAATAATAAGCATTTCTACGTGTTCAGCATGAAAGTTTTCGGTTTCTAAATATTCCATTAAACGCCCTGGGGTGGCGATTAAAATGTCATTATTTTTTTCAAAAATCTCTTTATGCGTACCATAGTTAATACCGCCTGTTACTACCCCAATTTTAAGGTTAGTACGTTTAGCAAGTAGTTCGCATTGTTCATGAATTTGATAAGCTAGCTCACGAGTTGGCGTCATTACTAATACGCGCGCAAAACCAGGATCACGACGCGGAAAATCCAATAAATATTGAATAGCCGGAATTAAAAAGGCGGCTGTTTTACCTGTACCTGTAGGCGCAGATGCTAAAATGTCACGCCCCTGAAGTGCTTCAGGAATAGCTTGTTGTTGAATGCTGGTTGGCGTTTCGTAACCCATTTTATTAATGGCGTCGAGTAGCTTGTTATCAAGATCAAATTCAGAAAATTGCATAGAGTGTCAAAAATAAAGGACAATGGCACTAATTATACTCGGTTACGCCTGCTTGGTGAATGAAAAGGTGAAAAAATGTCTGGTTTTGCATTTAAACAATTTAAAGTTGCGCACGAACAGTGTGCAATGAAGGTATCAACCGATGGTATTTTGCTTGGAGCATGGGCTAATTTAAGTAATGCCAACAGCTTGCTCGATATAGGTACAGGCACGGGATTGCTGGCGCTTATGTGCAAACAGCGCAGCCCCCAGTTAACTATAACGGCGGTAGAAGTTGATAAAAATGCTTACCAACAAGCGTTGCAAAATATTGCCGCTAGCCCGTGGCCAAATATAGAGGTGCACCAGCAAAGCATTCAAACTTTTAACAGCGCGCAGCCGTTTGATGTAGTGATAGCCAATCCGCCGTATTTTAATCACAGTTTAAAAGGTAATAATGAGGCGCGTAATATTGCGCGCCATACAGATGGTTTAAGTTTTGCTGAGCTAATTAGTGCTTTTAAAAAGCTCAGTCATGCAGGCTCAACCTTTAGCTTAATTTTACCCACTACAGAGGCTGCGGTGTTTATTGAACTTGCTACTCAAAACGGGCTTTTTTTAAATACTCATTGCCAAGTAAAGGCGACGCCAAATAAAGCGATTAGCCGAAACCTAATGACCTTTAGCTATATAAACCAGAGCATTGTGGAATCAGCTTTGTGTATAAAAGATAATGAAAACAACTATAGCGAAGATTATATTACGCTATGCAAAGCATTTTATTTGAAGATGTAATGTGGTAAACAGTGCTGGTATGATGAGTTTATATGTATACAGGTAACTTATAATGAAAAAACGAACTAAATCAGTATTATTAAGCGCCTTAGCCGCTACATTTTTTACAACGCAGAGCGTACTTGCCAGTATGACGCCTGTTGGGCTTTGGAAAACCATTGATGAAGACACTAATGAAGCTAAGTCGTATGTCCGTATTGTTGAAAATAATGGGGTTTTAAGCGGCACCATTGAAACATTATTAAATAAAGATAAGCAAAATGCAGTGTGCTCGCAGTGCTCGGGTGATAAAAAAGATCAGCCCATATTAGGCATGACCATTATTGATAATGTGATTGATAGCGGTGATGGTAGTTGGGAAGACGGTCAAATACTCGACCCAAATAACGGTAAAAGCTATACAGTGCGCTTAACGACTCAAGATGCTGGTGAAAAATTAGAAGTGCGTGGTTATATTGGCTTTTTTTATCGTAACCAATATTGGCTAAGAGTAGAGTAGTTAGCCAATAAAATTAAAGCGCAGTGTGGCTGCGCTTTACAAGTACAACAATAATAAACAGTATTACAGGGTTTCGCTGTACTCGGTCATTACCTGTTCAACCCAAGTGGCAATACGCTCGTCGCTTAGCTCGTACTGGCTGTCTTCATCAAGGGCTAAACCAACAAAGTGTGTACCGTCTTCGGTGAGTGCTTTAGATGCTTCAAACTCGTAACTATTGTCGTTTGGCCAAAAACCTAACTGGGTAAATGTTTGCGGACTTATTTCGTCGTGTAGCATGCCAAGCGCATCTTGAAACCACTGGCCGTAACCTTGTTGATCACCCATGCCAAATAACGCGATGGTTTTACCATTTAAGTTTACGTCTGCTATGTCGTCCCACTTTGACTCCCAGTCTTCTTGTATTTCACCAAAATCCCAGGTTGAAATGCCAAAAATAATGAAATCGTATTGCTCTGCATTTTTTAGTTGTTCGTCTTTAATATTATGCAAGGTAACGATATCGGCACCAATAATGTCGCGAATTTTTTCTGCTGCCATTTCGGTGTAGCAGGTAGTAGAGCCAAAAAATAAACCAATTTGCATCGTATTTATCACTGTGTAATTGCCTGATATGATAAGCTCAAGTTTACCGTAAGGTGTTTTTAATTGATACCTTAGGCAATGGCTATAACAAAAATGAGAGCACAAAAGTGACAACGCTAGCTGACGACTTTTCAGAACCAAGCACGGCACCCAAAAGCAATAACGACTACCTAGAAACCTTTTTAGATTGTTTGTATTTAGAGCAAGGGGTGAGTGAAAATACACTATCGGCGTATCGCAGCGATTTAGATAAGTTTTGCCAGTTTTTAAAAGGCAAAAATTTAATGACTGTAACCGGCCTAGACGTTGAAAGCTATTTAGCCCATAGAGTTGATCTAGGCTTAAAGCCGCGTAGTACTGCGCGTAGTATTAGTGCGCTTAAGCGTTTTTATCAGTACTTTGTGCGCGAAAAGTTAATTAGCGACTCGCCAATGCTCAATATTGCGCAACCTAAAGCAGGACAGTCTTTGCCTAAAACGCTTTCGGAGGCTGAAGTAGAGGCGCTACTGAGCGCTCCCAATACCGATGAGCCAATGGGGCTGCGCGATAAAGCCATGCTTGAGTTACTATATGCAACAGGTTTGCGGGTTAGTGAGCTTGTAGGGCTGCGGATTGAACAAATTAATTTGCGCCAAGCTGTAGTGTTTGTAAAAGGTAAGGGGAATAAAGAACGTTTAGTGCCACTGGGCGAAGAGGCCATGTATTGGCTTGAGCAGTTTTTAAAGGTGGGACGGGCGCAAATGATTAAACACGCCACCGACTTTGTGTTTCCCTCAAAGCGAGGGGTTGGCATGACCCGACAAACTTTTTGGCATAGAGTGAAGCACTATGCTATTTTGGCATCAATTGAGTCGTCATTGTCACCGCATACATTGCGCCATGCATTTGCAACCCACTTATTAAATCATGGGGCAGACTTACGTGTGGTTCAAATGATGTTAGGACACAGTGATTTATCAACCACCCAAATATATACGCATGTTGCAAATGAGCGATTAAAATCGGTACATGCGCAGCATCATCCACGTGCTTAATATGAAATTTATTATCACTAAGCCGGTCAATTGATATGTATTTATAAAAATAGAGAAGAATTATGAAAAAATTAATGTTAGCAGGTGCCATGTTATGCACTAGTTTAAGTGCCGTAGCGAATGATGTGGCTGTAGCCCCTAACGCTAATGATCCTATTGTTATTAAATTTGCCGCGCTTGGCGTTACCGTTAAGCAAATAAACCCAACCCCAGTAGCGGGTTTAAAAGAACTGATCACTAATCAAGGTGTGCTTTATGCAAGCCCAGACGGACAGTTTTTAATGCAAGGGACACTTATAGACTTAAATAATCGTAGTAATTTAACCGAAAAAGCACTAAACGGCGTACGCCAAGCTGGGTTAAAAGAATACGAAGATTCGATGATAGTGTACAAAGCACCTAACGAAAAACATAGCATTACCGTATTTACCGACATTAGCTGTGGTTATTGTCGTAAATTACACCGTGAGCTAGATGATTTACTTGAAGCGGGTATTACCGTTAAGTATTTAGCGTTTCCGCGCGGTGGCCTACAAGGTTCAGGTTATAATGACTTAATGAACGTATGGTGTGCTAAAGATCAACAAGAAGCACTAACCGAAGCTAAAAGTGGCTCAAATACTACAGCAGTTAAAGGTTGTAGTGCGCCAGTTGCTGAGCATTATCAGCTAGGTCAAAGCTTTGGTGTTACCGGTACACCTGCTATTATTTTAGAAGATGGCACCATGATCCCAGGTTATCAGCCAGCTGCCGCATTAAGCGCTGCGCTTAACGCTAGTAAAGCCCCATAGTAATTAAATTTACGGTGCGCATAAAAAAAGGCCGAAAGGCCTTTTTTTGTATATTTATGATAAACCAAATAAGTTAAAAATCTGCATGAAAAAAACGATCCAAACGCGCGAAAACGTCGATGATTCACATTTACCGAGTCATTTACACCCTGTAATTAAGCAAATTTATGCCACGCGAAATGTTTCCCATGCCGATGAGCTAAATAACAGCGCCGCCACATTACACGACTTTAAGTTATTTAAAGATATGGACAAAGCCTGCGACTTGTTAATTGAGGCGCTACATGCCCAAAGCCATATTTTAATTGTTGGCGATTTTGATGCTGATGGTGCAACCAGTACCGCTACATTAATGCAAGGCTTGGCCATGTTTGGCTTTGCTCATTTAGATTACTTAGTACCTGATCGGTTTAGCTTAGGTTATGGTTTAAGCCCGGCGTTAGCTGCGCAAATAGTACAGCTTAAACCCGATTTAGTAATTACAGTCGATAACGGTATTTCCTGTATTGCAGGTATTGATATTGTAAAAGCCGCCAATATTAAAGTACTGGTTACCGACCATCACCTACAGGGCGAAACACTCCCTAATGCCGATGCCATAGTAAACCCGAACAGGCACGACTGCAGCTTTCCGTCTAAATCGATTGCAGGTGTTGGTGTGGCTTTTTACTTACTTATTGCCCTTAGAAGCACACTGCGTGAGCAAAATCATTTTGCGCAGCAGCCTATGCCTAACTTAGCCGACCTGCTCGACATAGTTGCGCTTGGTACTGTAGCCGATGTAGTGGCGCTTGATGCCAATAACCGGACATTGGTGCACCAAGGACTAGCGCGTATTCGCAGTGGTAAAACTCGCCCAGGCATTACTGCCCTCATTGAGGTTGCTAATCGTAATGCCTCAAGATTGAGTGCCAGCGACTTTGGTTTTTCGCTTGCTCCGCGCTTAAATGCCGCAGGGCGTTTAGATGACATGAGTTTAGGCATAGCCTGCTTACTCAGTACCGATATAAATCAAGCTAGGCGTATTGCCAGTGAGCTAGATAGCTTAAACTTTGCACGCCGCGAAATAGAGCAAGGCATGCAGCATGAAGCGCAAGCTGTGCTTGATAAGTTAGCGTTTAATGATGACAATATTCCCGACGCTATTTGTTTATACCAAGAGGATTGGCACCAAGGTGTTATCGGTATTTTAGCCGGGCGTTTAAAAGAAAAATACCACCGCCCAACAGTTATATTTGCGGGTGGCGAAAACGGTGAGATAAAAGGGTCATGTCGCTCAATTGAAGGGCTGCACATACGCGATTTACTCGAAGGGCTAAGTACGGCCGATCCGCACTTAATTAGTAAGTTTGGTGGCCATGCCATGGCGGCCGGTTTAAGTATTAACGAGCAGCAATTTAGCGAATTTAAACACGCCTTTGATACTGCCGTTAGCGCCCAGCTTAGTGAAGAAAGTAAACGCTGCATTGTATTTACCGATGGCGAGTTGCCAAATGAGTGTTTTACCATGGATTTTGCCCAGCAATTAAAACAAGCGGGCCCTTGGGGGCAGCAATTTCCTGAACCGGTATTTGAGCACACATTTGAGTTAATTCAGCAGCGTATAGTGGGCGAAAAGCATTTAAAACTGGTATTAAAACATCAATCAGGCCGCTTAGTTGATGCCATAGCTTTTGGCATTGATTTAAAAGAATGGCCAGATAACAACGCACAATTTGTTAAAGCAGCGTATCAGCTCGATATAAATGAGTTTAGAGGCAAGTTCACCCTGCAATTAATTATCCGAGAGCTAGAAAAAGCCAGCTAAAAAATATCTAGAATAGATCGCATAAAGTGCTAATAAAGCGCACGGTTTTTTGTTAAAATCGGGCGTTTTTATCATTTGACGATAATATATTGCGTTAATTCCTTTTTAAGGAGCGTAATAACCTAGCCATTTTGGAGTAATGACCATGTTTGAAGTGAATCCTGTGATTAACCAAATCAAGGAAATTCGCGAACGTACTGAGTTGCTTCGGGGGTACCTTTGACTATGCTCTTAAACAAGAACGCTTAGAAGAAGTTAACGCCGAACTTGAAGACTCAGCCGTATGGAATGAACCTGAACGCGCACAAGCTCTCGGCCGTGAAAAGTCGGCATTAGAAGCTGTTGTTGAAACTATCGATACTTTAGTGACGGGTACTGACGACGTTGAAGGCTTACTTGAGCTTGCTGTAGAAGCCGAAGATCAAGAAACCTTTGATGAAGCACAAAGCGAACTAGCAGACTTGAACGAGCAACTAGAAGCGTTAGAGTTTCGTCGTATGTTTAGCGGTCCTCATGACTCAAACGACGCTTACCTTGATTTACAATCTGGTTCTGGCGGCACTGAAGCACAAGACTGGTGTAATATTTTGCTGCGCATGTATTTACGCTGGGGCGAAGCTAAAGGCTTTAAAGTTGAATTAGTGGAAGCTACTGGCGGCGATGTTGCAGGAATTAAAGGCGCAACAGTTCGCTTTGTTGGCGAATACGCGTATGGTTGGTTACGTACCGAAACTGGCGTGCATCGTTTAGTGCGAAAAAGCCCGTTTGACTCAAGTGGTCGTCGTCATACTTCGTTTGCCTCTGCATTTGTTTACCCAGAAGTTGACGACAATATTGAAATTGATATGAACCCGTCTGACTTACGTATTGACGTTTACCGTGCCTCGGGCGCAGGTGGTCAGCACGTTAACACCACTGAATCAGCGGTTCGTATTACGCACGTACCAACAAATACCGTAGTGCAGTGCCAAAATGAGCGCTCACAACATAAAAATAAAGCCCAAGCAATGAAACAGTTAAAAGCAAAACTGTTTGAGCTAGAGTTACAACAACAAAATGCTGAAAAACAAACCCAAGAAGACTCAAAGTCGGACATTGGTTGGGGCAGTCAAATTCGTTCATACGTACTCGATGACGCTCGCATTAAAGATTTACGTACAGGCGTTGAAAGCCGTAATACCCAATCGGTACTTGACGGCAACTTAGACAAATTTATAGAAGCCAGCTTAAAATCTGGTTTATAACCACCAAGCTAATAAAGAGCTAAAAAAATGACTGATCAAATCCAAGACGAAAACAAGTTAATCGCTGAGCGTCGTGGCAAATTAGATGCTATACGCCAAAATTGCCCAGCCAACGGTCATCCAAACCAATTCCGTCGTGAGCATTACACGGCAGATTTGCAAGCCCAGTTTGGTGATAAGAGCAAAGAAGAATTAGTAGAGTTACAACAAGTAGTGTCTATTGCTGGACGTATTTTAGCAAAGCGCGGACCTTTTTTTGTAATTCAAGACATGAAAGGCCGCGTACAATCATATGCGTCTAAAGATGTGCAAAAAGATTTAAAAGAAAAATATGGCCAACTAGATACTGGCGATATTATTGGTGTTAAAGGCGCGCTTAATAAATCGGGTAAAGGCGATTTATACGTAGAGATGACAGAGTACCAACTCTTAACTAAGTCACTTCGCCCGTTGCCTGAAAAATTCCATGGCTTATCAGATCAAGAAACTAAGTACCGCCAACGTTACGTTGATTTAATTACTAACGAAGCAACGCGTGAAACATTCCGCATTCGCTCACAAGTAGTTGAAGGCATTCGTCGCTTTTTAGCAGACCGTGACTTTATGGAAGTAGAAACACCCATGCTACAGGTTATTCCTGGCGGTGCATCGGCGCGTCCGTTTGTAACGCACCATAATGCACTTGATATAGACATGTACCTACGTATAGCGCCAGAGTTGTACTTAAAGCGTTTAGTGGTAGGTGGTTTTGATCGCGTATTCGAAATTAACCGTAACTTTCGTAACGAAGGATTATCTACGCGTCATAATCCAGAATTCACTATGATTGAATTTTACCAAGCATACGCTGATTACATCGATCTGATGAACATTACCGAAGACATGCTACGTACAGTTGCAGAAAACGTACTTGGTAGTGCAGTTGTGGTTAACACAACTAAAGACGAAAACGGCGAAGTAATTGACTCAGTTGAGTACGACTTTGGCCAACCGTTTACGCGCTTAAGCATGAGCGACGCTATTTTAAAATATAACCCTGAGTTTGATGCGGCAGTATTTAACGACCCAGAAAACCATTTTGAACAATTAAAAGCGTACGCTAAGCAAGTACACGTTAAAATTCCTGAAAACTGTGTTTGGGGCCCAGGTAAATTTTTGTGTGAAATATTTGAAGAAACAGCAGAGCACATGCTTATTCAACCTACGTTTATTACCGGCTACCCATGGGAAGTATCACCACTTGCACGTCGTAACGACGAAAACTCATTTGTTACAGACCGCTTTGAGTTTTTTGTTGGCGGACGTGAGCTGGCTAATGGTTTCTCGGAGCTTAACGATGCACAAGACCAAGCAGAGCGCTTTACTCGTCAAGTTGAAGAGAAAGACGCAGGTGATGATGAAGCAATGCATTACGATGAAGACTACATACGCGCACTAGAGTATGGCTTACCGCCAACTGCAGGTGAAGGTATTGGTATTGACCGTTTAGTAATGTTGTTTACTGATTCGCCAACCATTAAAGACGTTATTTTGTTCCCGCATATGCGCCCGCAAGCCGACTAAGCTTAATAATGTAAAGTAATAAAGCGCCGCTTAAATGCGGCGTTTTTGTGTCTGGGTTATAACTTTTTAATCTGAGTGTTTTTTAAACGCACTGTTGCATTTGTGTAAAGTTATTCGCTACACTACGACGGAAATTTAGAGAATTGATTTAAGGCTCTAAATAAAAAGATTAAATGGATTTATAAATTATAATATGAAAAATAAACATATTGAAAACCCAATCAATAACTGCGAAACCGAAGATGCAAGACAAGCCTATTACCGAGCCTGTATTGCAGAGTTTCAAAAGTTAGGTTATCAAGAGCAGTATCTTGCAGAGTTAAATGATGATTTAGTGCCTGTGTTAGGCGTTAACCCACCAGAAAAAAGTTAAAAGTTGTTTGAATTTTAAACTAACTACACATTAAAACTAACTAGATGCACAATCTATAACCATATAGGCACATTTGGTAGAAAAGTGTTTGACATATTTTCTGAACTCTTTATTATACGCCCCACAAGAC
>TARA_R110000772_G_scaffold57503_3_pt1 | contig 19891 bp, 19 predicted proteins | sample TARA_R110000772 | Tara Oceans TARA_R110000772 (sample SAMEA4397948) | marine metagenome | biome: Polar Biome; feature: [SRF] surface water layer (ENVO:00010504); material: water (ENVO:00002006), including particulate matter (ENVO:01000060) such as... | depth 5 m | reverse complement strand
CCAACAAGTTGCACATCAGTTTGAAGTTGTTGTACTGAATTTGTATTAGCAGATGCTCCTGCTGATATAAATGTAAGTTCATATGTTGTTCCGCTACCGTCAACTGTCATACCTGCTTCTGTTAACTGTACTGGCATCATACGTTTTGCGGCTCTCACAGTTTGGTTATCGTCAGTATAGCCTACAAATTCAACCGATATCAAAAACGTTGCTAGTGTGTAGGAATGATGACCTGCCATATTTGCCGCAACTTGTAACGCTTCTAAAAACTGTCCCATACTATAAGGTTCAATTACTTTAAATCCGCCTCTGTGCAGTTGTACAGCACGAGTAGTAGAGTTATATCCAATTATTGAGTCTATATCCAAGCCGTCAATATAATATTCAACTCTGCCGCCTTCTTTTTCCAAAGACGTCATTGCTTTTCTTGCACCGAGGTTTCTAGTTCCTCCGCCACTTTTAATAACAACAACTTCTGGTTCGCTGTTACCATTCATATAGGTGTTGTCAGGATCTAATATTTCTTCAGTAGTTAAACAGTAAAGACCAAACATGTAGTTCATTGAAGTGAACTGTTCGAGCTCATTAGACCCAACACTTTCTCTAATTAAGCCTTTAGGTTTTTTGCTGTCTGTTCTTTTACCAGTTGGTTCTACTTTTGCAGACGATTGTTTATCAATTGGAGTCGATCCAAACTGTGCCTGTGATCGTCCTGGGCTAAAGCCAAACCTACCATCTTCTATGCTGGCTCCAGACCCTGAGTTAAATTTAAATTCGTTGAAGTCGTCAACGGCTGTAGTACCTAGCTCAACTGTTTCTTTAGTAAAGTCTTGTTCTTCATCAACACCGCCGGTTCTTTCACCTTCAGTAATACGCATCTTATACCCCTAGTCTATCTGCAATAGCTGATGCTTTTGGTAGATAGATTTTAGTGCCTACTTTTAAATCGTATATTGGATCTTTAATAGTGTCCATGTTACGTTGTGCAAATACCCACCATAGTTTAGGACTTCCATACATGTCATATGCTAACAAGTCTGGTCGATAATTGTATTGCGGTTCTATTTCATATAATACATCATCTGGTGATGCAGGTATAGTGCGAATTCTCATTAAGTCTAAATATTCGCCGCTTTGGTTATCAGGTGTGTTAAACCAAGGACTTGATGAACCGTAATTAGTTGCCATTAAATAAATCCTTTTCCGTTTTTAATATAGTCACCGTTTACATATTTCTGTAAACTAAACTGTTCAATTTCTCTTCTACTGTATATAGGTTGTACTGTTACTGTAATCAAACTCTGTGTTGGTGCCCAGCTTACCCCGTTTCGTGATGATGTAACAGGTTTGCCTGGTGATAATTCTGTAGTTTTTTCAATCGTTATATCGTCAAGTCCTGTTGCAATATAATCAACATCTTGTGGAAGGTCAACTGTAAAGTTAGTAACCACACATGGAATATTGTTAAAAATAAAGTCACCGTACCCGTTTAATTTAACAATTGGAGGCGGTGCTCCAAGCGTTTCTGAGTCCCCTCCGTAAAACATTTTAGTTACTGAACGCAAATAATGTAGTGCCGCTACCCAGTACTGTGCTTCTATTCCGTTCTGTACAAAAAAGTCTCCAGTAATAACAAGTTGATCCACTTGTGAGTTCTGATAAGCAAAATAGGGGTAATTAGTATGTGTAGGGGCTATTGCACTATAGTTGGCAGAGTGTGCAACAATAATAGTAGGAGTAAACGGAAATACTAATCCGTTAGTATCACTTAAAGGCTTTAACAGTGGAGATGATTTGAAACTAGCAACATTAGGAACACTTAACCTAACACGCCAATCCCTAGCAGTTGGTCTTTTAAATTCAACTTTACCATCAGCAGATGCAAGAGGATTACCATCAATTGGTAAATTCTTAGAACGATTATTTTTAGCAAATCCATCTACATTAACAAAATCTGAGATATCTTGTGCCGCACTTTGTACGCCAGCCGCTAACGCAGATGCACCCTCTGTGACACCCTTTTTAATTGTATTACCTAATTTAGCTATATCAAAGTCTGACATTTGGCGAACTCCTTTATGTTATTTAGTTGACTTTATTAAGTATGTAGTTTATAATAGAGTATAACCTGGAGAAAACTTAAATGAGAAAAGTGAATTACTTAAACAATCGAGACTTGTTGTCTGAGATACATAAATCAAAGAGCACGTTCAGCAGTTTTATGGACCCTGCGGATGCACAATTTGACTTAATCTTACCAAGTGTTGATAAAATCAACATTAGAACTATAGCAGAAGCTAAACGAGCCCAAGCTAAACGTATTGGTCATGCAGAATACGAACGAAGGAAGATGGCTGGTGAGAAGGTTAAACAAGCTGAAACCGAAGTTGACTATAAAACAATAACCAAACAAGACGTGGTATTTAGGGTTATGACATATGATCATGTTCCAGAACAACCGGGTCGTAAGAAAAACCCCAAAACTATAGCTGATACTAAAGTTAAGTTAAATTTTCCTCCATACGTGCATTATAGGTTTAATGCTAACGATGAACTTGAACTTGTAGGTAAAAGTCATTGGGAAGGTGGTATGGAAAATGGTTACTTTAGTTTAAGTGGCGGACAAGCAACTAACAAACTTGCACTGATGTGGATGAAGTTGTGCGAACGCTATGCTACCAGAGGTAATGTACGTGGATATACATACAATGACGAAATGCGTGGACAAGCAATTCTCCAACTAACGCAGATTGGTCTACAATTTGACGAATCAAAGTCTAATAATCCGTTTGCATATTATACTGCGGCTGTTACAAATAGTTTTGTAAGAATTATTAATATTGAAAAACGTAATCAAAATATTAGAGATGATATTCTTGAGATGAACAATATGAATCCTTCCTTTACTAGACAGAACCAAGGTCAGTGGGAAGCTGAACTTGAAAAGCATAAAAAAGCAACTGAAAAGAAATAGGTTGACACTTGAATCTATATGTTGTACAATAAAGTATAATTCGTGAGGTAAATGATTTGTTTAAAAAGGCCGCTGTCTTTACAGACATACACTTTGGACTAAAGTCCAATTCAAAAACGCACAATGACGACTGTGAAGAATTCATAGATTGGTACATTGAACAAGCTCAAGCCGCTGGCTGTGAGACTGGTATCTTTATGGGCGATTGGCATCATAATAGAAACAGTTTGAACATTACAACACTTGATGCTACTCTGCGTTCTTTAGAAAAGTTGGGTAAAGCGTTTGAAAACTTTTACTTCTTTCCTGGAAACCACGATTTATACTACAAAGACAAAAGAGATTTAAACTCTGTTGCATTTGGTAAACATATTGACGGCATTACAATGGTTAATGAAATTATGACCATTGGTGATAGCACACTTGTTCCTTGGTTAGTAGGAGATGAGTGGAAAAAGATTAGTAAAATTAAAAGCAAGTATATATTTGGACACTTTGAACTGCCTAGTTTCTATATGAATGCTATGGTACAGATGCCAGACCACGGAGAACTTAGAGCAGAACATTTCCAACACCAAGAATATGTGTTTAGTGGACACTTTCATAAGCGTCAAGTTAAAGGACCTGTACACTATATTGGAAATGCATTGCCACACAACTATGCAGATGCATGGGATGACGAACGTGGCATGATGATTTTAGAACACGATGGTGAACCTGAGTATATTAACTGGTGGAACTGCCCTAAGTATCGTACTGTAAAACTAAGTCGACTATTAGATGAGAAAGATACACTTATTAAACCTAAGATGTATTTGCGAGTTTCATTAGACTTACCTATTAGTTACGAAGAAGCAAGTTTTATTAAAGAAACATTTATTCAAGAATATGAATGCAGAGAGATTACACTGATTCCAAGTACACAAGACGAAGCTATGAACAGTGAAATTGATATTGCACAGTTTGAAAGTGTTGACGAGATTGTATCTAAAGAGATTGAAGCAATTGAATCAGACAACTTTGACAAGAAAAAGCTGTTAGATATATACCGGGAGCTTGGTAGAGATGATTAAGATAAAAGAATTAACAGTTAAAAACTTTATGAGTGTAGGTAATTCTACACAAGGTGTTGATTTTGACCGCGAACAACTGACGTTAGTGCTTGGTGAAAACTTAGATCAAGGAGGTGACGATTCTGGGAGCCGTAACGGTACAGGAAAGACAACAATTATTAATGCGTTGTCATATGCTCTGTACGGCCAAGCACTAACTAACATACGCAAGGACAATTTAGTTAATAAAACTAATAACAAAGCGATGTTAGTAACACTTACGTTTGAAAAAGATGGTAGAAAATATCATATCGAACGTGGACGTAAACCTAATTTGTTAAAATTTAGTATTGATGATCAGGATCAAGAGATTACTGACGAAAGTCAAGGTGATAGTCGTAAGACTCAAGAAGATATCAACACACTTCTTGGCATGAGTCATACTATGTTTAAGCACATACTTGCATTAAACACATATACAGAACCTTTTCTATCATTAAAGAGCAATGATCAACGAGAGATCATTGAACAGTTACTAGGTATTACTATATTATCTAAAAAAGCTGACAGACTTAGAGAAGAATCTAAAAAAACTAAAGATCAGCTTACAGAAGAAACTGCTAGACTACAAGCAGTTACAACAAGCAACGAAAAAATTAAAGAAAACATTGATCGATTGCATACTAGGCGTAAGGCTTGGATTTCTCAAAATAAACAAGACTGTGACAAGTTAGATAAAGCAATTAAAGATTTAGAAAAGCTAGACATTGACGTTGAGCTAGAAGCTCACGATCTTCTTAGTACTTGGTCAGAAAAAACTACCAAGAGTAACAATTTAATCAAAGAACGATCAACAGTTGAACGTGCATTAGAACAAGCTGACAAGAATATGAAGAAGTCTGGTAAAGAACTAGACGATTTAGAACATGCAAAGTGTTATGCTTGTGGGCAAGACTTACATGACGACAAATTAGAAGAACTTGTAGGAAAATTACAAAAAGATTACGGTGATGCACACACATACCTAATTGAGATTGCTGATAAGTTTGATAAAGTTGTTACAAAGATTTCTGAACTAGGTGATATAGAAAGTAAGCCTAATACATTTTATGAAAATGCTAAAGAAGCATACGAGCATAGAAGTAATGTTGATAATTTGAAGAGTGCATTAACAGCAAAACAAGAAGAACTTGATCCTTATCAAGAACAGATTGACGATTTAAATGAAACTGCTATTCAAGAACTTAATTGGGAAGTTGTTAACGACCTAACTAGTGAAAAAGAACATCAAGACTTCTTGTACAAGTTGTTAACAAATAAAGACAGTTTTATTCGTAAGAAAATTATTGAACAAAACTTAGCATACTTAAACAACAGACTTACATACTATCTTGATAAGATCGGTCTTCCGCATACAGTTGTATTTAAAAACGATCTTACTGTTGAGATACAACAGCTAGGACAAGACTTAGACTTTGATAACTTGTCAAGAGGAGAGCGTAATAGACTTATACTTGGTATGAGTTGGTCATTCCGTGACGTATGGGAAAGTTTATATCAGAATATTAACTTATTGTTCATTGATGAGCTTATTGATAGTGGCATGGATACTGCTGGTGTTGAATGTTCAATTAGTATTTTAAAGAAGATGGCTAGAGAACGTAATAAAAACGTATATCTAATTTCACACAAAGATGAATTAATTGGGCGTGTTACTAACGTGCTTAAAGTTATTAAAGAGAACGGATTTACTAGCTACGATAACGATATTGAGATTCAGTAATGCAAGACGATACACATGATCTACTTACAAAGGCGTACATGCGGTACTATAAAGCTAACGAATCCTTTGAAATTCGTAAAAGCGAACGTACTAAGCGTGAAGCTCGTAAGTGGCTCAGTGAAATTAGACGACTATGCTCTGCTCGACGAGTAGAGATCATGGACGACTTTACATCTAACAAGACAAACCACAATCAAGAACAATAATCACAGGCAACAGTAAGTAAGTTCATGCAGTGGACTTATCAAAACAAGAAAATAGAGGATCTTCCAACAGACTGCGAAGGTTTTGTATATTTGATAACAAACTTAACTAACGACCGCAAGTACATAGGCAAAAAATTAGCCCGATTTAAAACAACTAAACCGCCGCTAAAAGGCAGAAAAAATAAAAGACGTGGAACTAAGGAAAGTGACTGGAGATCTTATTGGGGATCTAGTGACAAACTATTAGCAGACGTTGAAACATTAGGCGAAGATAAATTTACAAGAGAAATTTTGCATTTTTGTCCTAGCAGAGGCGTTTTAAGTTACATAGAGGCAAAGGAACAGTTTGATCGTAGAGTACTTGAGACCGATGAATATTACAACGGTATCATTAATGTACGAGTTGGCAGTTCTAAAATCTTAATCGAAGCATTAAAAAACATATAGGCACAACATAGCAACATTGATTGATCGGGGTTGCTCGATCCGCTAAGATTCTGCATGAAATACTGTCGATGGGTGTAGCGAGTTGCAAGGACAATACTAACTTAGGTATAAAAGATCGTGGCTCTGAGAAAAAGCAACCACTGAGTAAGTGATTTCGACTGTTAGGGATCAACTGCTTTCCGCGTATATTTGCGAATGCTGAAGTAGGGGGTATGCGGTACGCCGCCTCCGTTGTACTATATATTATACATTTAACTATTAAAATTGTTGAATGCATTGTATATCATACAAATCTTCTTTAACATGTTGTGGCGATGCTCACTCAGATAATGTAGGAGTTTCCACTTTTTTTAATTCGTCCGGCAACGGGCGAATTGTGGCTTAACTATCTAGATAATGCTAAAGTGCTTCGCACTTATATTATTCATATATAAAAACTTATTATATAAAGATAGAAGTGTTTGAGCGATAGCGATAAACAACAAGTACGTAGTACTTGTTCCAAACAATACAATACACTCACAAATACAATAATACATACATTAACATACAATTCTTAATGGACACTCGCGATTAATGTAGATCAGGATCACGTCCGAATCCAGCTTTGATATAACTATGTTGTTTTTCAACAATAGTGTATTCTTCTTGGGGATTCATATGATTTAACTGTTGCTGTGTTAGGAGGGCTTCTTCATAGCTGTATACTTGTGCTACTTCGATGTTGTTTCCATCCATTACAATATAATGTGTAACCATAGTCGAGTATTTACGGTTAGTTTGAGACTAATTAAGTATAAATATATTATATAAAGGAGTTTAAGCTATGAAAATAAATCAGATAGTAACAGAAACAACTATTTCTGAGGCTCCTGGCGGCAACGTACTTGGTAACTTAGCTAAAAAAGCAGGTGCTAAAGTAGCAGGCGCAGTTGGTGCAAAAGCAACAGCGGCTGGTATCCAAGGTGGATTAGATGCTAACGCTAGGGCAAAGGAAATATTTACGCAGTATAGATCATTTATGGGTCAAACAGGTGCTAACCATAAGAAGCCAAATGCAGAAGAAGTTATAGACTTTTTACAAAAACAAAAACTTCCAACAAAACAATTAGCAGGCAAGACAGGTCCAATAACTCCTAAAGAAGTTGACACTATTCTACAAGGTGTTTCGCAAGATTCATTTAAAGGACAAGCAGGTCAAGCGGCAGTAGGTCAAAAAGCGGCTCCAGCAAGTTTAGGTGATAAGTTTGGAGGAGGTGCCGCAGGCGGTGGTGCTCCAGGTGGTATACCAGCAGATATCCAAAAAGCAATCGACGCACTTAGTCCTCAGGACAAAGCAGAACTAGCGAAATTACTATAAGGATCATAAAATGAAACTCACCGAAGTAATCACAAGCAAAACCCAAACTATTTTAAACGAAGGCTGGCAAGATCTAAATGAAGCACAGCAAAATTACCTATCACGTTTTGAATTAGAGCTTTGGCCACTAGTTGAGTCTTATGCAAAATTATCAGAAGCAGAATTAACATCAGTTCAAATACAATCAATCTTTAAAGGCGCTGAAGAAACAGCAATGGCCAGTGGAGATAACAAAACTGCACTTGGTAAAGCAGGTTCAGCAGTTGGAGCGGCGGCAAAATTACCCGTTGACCTAGCTAAAAAAGTTGATGCAAAGATTAATGAGCTTGGCAAACTAGCACAACAAGCAGGTCCAATTAAAAATGCAGATGCTAAGTTTGAAGAACTTAAAAAGAAAATTGGTGACGGCGACAGTAAAATAAGTGCAGGCGTTAAAAAAATTAGTGACTGGGCTAAAGCAAATCCAGGCAAAGCAAGTTTAGCAGTAGGTATACTAACAACTATTGCGGCATTTGCCGGTGGACCATTAGGTGGTGCGGCCGCAGGTTTAATTTTACGTTCAACAAAAGATTTATTACAAGGTGAAAAACTTTCAAGTGCAGTAGGCAAGTCAGTTAAAACAGCGGCTTATGGTGCTCTTGCTGGTGCGGCATTTAAATATATTTCAAGTGAGATGGTTGACAACATTGCAACTGCACAAGTATCAGAACTTGATGCTATGGAAGCGGCAATGAAATCAGATAATTTTATAACTGCTAAAGCAGATCTATTTGCAGACCTAGGCATGGACGTTGATGCACTTGACGGTGCAGTAAAAATGAAATTGTCAGGTAATCTTAACGGATTCTTTTACAACTACGACTCGGTTATTCCACCAGACATGATGTCACAGTATAAAGCATTAGAAGCCGCAGTTGACGGAGCAAAATCATTTAGCCCCGAGCATTACAAAGCGGCAGGTGAATTTCATAACTTTATGGGACAGTTAGTTAGAAGCGATAGTGCAAAAGATTTAACAGCGGCATGGAATGCACTAAAAGAAATTCCCAGAGACAGTTTAAACATGGACCAACTAAGGCAAATTATAACAAGTGCTGAAAGTGGTGATGTTATTCTTAAAAATATGGCAGATGCCGGAGGAGCAATAGCGGCGGCGGCTCAAGGTGCTATGCAAACAGTTGACGATACAGCTAAAGATGCACAGAAAGCAAAACCAATTGATCCAGAAGAGAAAGAACAACTTGAATTAGATCTCAAAGGCGGAAGTGATGCAACACCAGTAGACAAAAACTTTGACAAAGGTCAAAAGATGTCTGACTTTGGAGCAACAGGCGACAAAGCAGAATCAATTGATTATGAAAATGCATTTGGTGAATACTTACAAGAAGCAGATCCTGTACAAGGCGAACTAGGGTTAGATAATCCAAACACATTAGGCGCTAAAATGAAACGTGGCGCAGGTAATTTAGCATCTAAGGCCGCAGGAGCGGTTAAGCAAGGTGCTGGAGCAGTTAAGAGAGGTGCCAAGGGTACGTTTAGTGCAGTTAAGCAAGGTGCTAAAGATGTAGGCAATAAAGTTACTGCTAACAAACTTAATAAAGACTGGAAGAAGGCAGGTGAACCAACTGACTCTGGTAGCATTGTAAACATATTATCAGGTGCAGGACTTACTAACGATCAAATAAGCAGTATTGCAGGATCAACACAAGCACCAATTAGTCCAGACGAAGTAACTAAAGCTGATGCACAAGCATCTACAGATGGTGCCGTAGACGCAACACAAGCGCCAACAGCAGGTGATAACACTAAAGCTACACAAGCACAAGCAACAACTAAAAATGACAAACAAGAGCCATCTAGCACAACTGCTCCAGGTGAAACTCCTAAAGCAACAGGTGGTGGGTTAGTTGGAAATAATGCTAAGAAACCAAAAGTTCCAGGTGGTGCTAAAGCAGGTGCTGAACCAACTAGTGCAACAGCATCGCAACCAAATGCAATTCCAAGTTTAGCACAAAAGATTAAAAAAGCAGGCGTAGAAGCACAAGTTAAAAAAATGCTTGGTAATACAGGTGGAACACAACAAGGTGGAACACAACAAGGTGGTGAAGTTAGTTTACCAGACTTGGCAACTAAGATTGCTAATGCAGGTGTGCAAAAACAAGTAAGAGCAATGCTGGTTCGGGGATGAAGTACTTAACAACGCCATTATACGCATTTACTAGATGGCATAGAGCACATTTAATTGCATTTCAGAAATGCACAAAACTTACTAATTATCAAATGATGTGGATAGCGTTTGCAAAAGGATTAATCATATCATTTATCCTTTTGAAACTTTGTTTACTCTAAAAGAACGGTTGTCCGGATTTTTTAGTAGTTTCTAGATTTTCTTTAATTAACTTAGACATAATTTCTCTATCATCAGGACCTACTTGATAAATTTCTTCAAGACTCACTGAACCTCTCATGTACCATACTGTACGCATCAGTTCCATTTTAAAGTTCTTGGTCTCATTTTCTAAGTCGTCAACAATTTTTAGGATATCAGGCAGAGCCAGAGCTGATATCCTTATCCGAAAAAATTTGCTTGATCAAATGTAATAGGCATTTCCCATGTTTTAGGAGCACCTGCTTCAAGCTCTTCTTCAGTAGATTCTATTGTGATTGGCTTCAAACTAAACTTAGATCTATTTGCTTCCATATTATCAGTTACAGATGTATAAAACTTTTTGTCTGCATTTGATATAAACTGTGCAATATGATTTTTATCAGTAACAACATCACCTTCGGCTGTTTGAATAGTAGCAACCCCGTCCATTACCATGTCAATAGTAATTGATGTTAATGCAGTAAACGCTTTGTTAAAGACTACTAACTTCTCATCATCAGTCATATCGTTATCTTGAACTGCACTAGCAATACGTTGCTCTTCGAATGTTTTTGTTGCAACTTTAGTAAACTCTCGGTAGGTTTGAGGTCTAAGTGTAAGTGTTAAATCATCAACTGTAATAATACTGTTGTAATCAACGCCTGTAAACTTGTCCAATACTACTCTAAGATCTAAATCAAATTTTCTCTCTAGATCCGAATTTCCTGGTACTTTAGTTGATAGTTCTAATTTTTCGCCGTATGTGGCAATTCTTATAGCAACCAATAGAGTATCTAAATCAATAGTAGGAACGTCCCAAGCGTTTTTAATGTTAGGGACACAACTATGAATAACGTCTACAGTTGCTTGTCCATTAAGTAATGCATCAGGAGTTTTAAACATAAGTTCATCTCTTGCTGTCATTGCATAAATTGGATATTCGCCTGTTTCTGTTTTTTCTATACTTCCGTCTGGATACCAGTTACCTTTGCTAGGTAAGCCAATATATATTTTTGGTTGCCTAAAATATTTCTGTAACGGATTGGATCCGCTTCTTTCTATTTCTGGCATTGTTTTTCTCCGGATAAATAATAAGTGTTGTTCATATACTATATTTATGATCAGGACTTATATAGGTACTTAATAAATGGCAGTTGAAGTTACATACAGAGGCGGTGGCATGGATGGCGTTACTAGTAATGCCGCATCAGAAGCTACACTAGCACGATTAGTTGCTCTTATGGAAAAAAAGGGCGGTAATGGCGGAGCTGTGTCAAAAATGGCAGGTGATGTCCAATCTAAAGGTGTTAAGATACAAACTGAGGATAACAAAGCCACTCAAGAAAGCACAGAAACTACAAAAGACCAAACTAAAGCACAAGTAAAACTTACTCAAAAGATAGCAAACGCTGGCAAAGCTCTAGATAGATATACTATGGGTCTATTCAGCGGAATAGGTAATACTGTTAATGCTATTGGTGGGCTAGGTAATGAGTTACTCAGTGGTGGTGACAGAATCAGTGACTTTGGTCAGCATGTTACTGGATTAGTTTCAAAATTTCCAATAGTTGGAGGCGTAGTAGGACAATTTGGTCAAACTATGCTTAATATGATGGACAGTCAGATAGACACCTATCGTACATTATCCAACGGTGGTATTGACTTTGGTGATAGCTTATTTGAAATGCAATCAAGAGCGGCCCAAGCTGGTATAAAAATGGAAACCTTAGCAGGAGTGCTTGGCGAGAACTCACAACTATTTGCTCTAGCCTTTGGCGGCGCAACTAAGGGTGCTAATGAATTTTCTAAGATTACAAAAATTGTACAACAGTCACAGCAACAATTTTCTGCACTAGGTATGACAATGGAAGATGTTACTGAGTTTACCGCAGACTACATTGAGCTACAAATGGTACAAGGTAGAATGGAAGGACGATCTGCAAAATCCTTAGCCAAAGGTACAACAGCATATGTCATGCAACTTGATCAACTTTCTAAAGTTACTGGTATGAGTAGAAAGCAGATTGCTGACGAAATGAAAAGCCAAAGTATGGACGGCAGAATTTCAGCGTTGATCATGAACATGGATGACGGCATGAAAGCACAGATCAATTCTAGTTTAACAATGATCAAAGGTGCAAGTCCAGAGATGGAAAACGCACTAAAAGAAATGGTTGCAACTAACGGCGTTCCACTAAGTGATTTTGGTAAAAGTTTAATGCGTACTAATCCGCAGTTTGCTGAGATGGCTCGAGGATTACGAGATGGAACACTAACAGCAGAACAATTTGCAACTCAGACAAACGAACAAATTGCAGAGGCAAAAAAGTACGTTAAAGAAAACGCGGAAATGATCTCAACAAGTCAAGCATTAGGGAATTCAACATATGATGCTGTACTAGCAATGTCTAGAATGGCAACAATCGGTGGTAAAATTTCAGATGCAGACCAAAAACAACTAGATGCTGTGGCCGCCAAAGAAAAAATACTGACCAACTTTGATAAAGTGATCCAAACAGTACGTAGTAATATTATGGATAAACTGATTACTTCTGGCATCTTTGATAAAGTGCAAACTGCATTATCAGGGTTGACAGCATGGTTTGGCAAAAAGTCAACGCAAACAATGATCCAAGGATTTATTGATAGGCTAGGAGTAGCTATTGATAGTATAGGTACATATATTGCAGACTTTACTAAAGATTTTAAAACAATGAAGATTGGAGAGTTAGTATCTAAGTATATTTTTGAACCAATCAAAAGAATGTTTACTGGAGAGAGCAAACCACCACCCGGTCATCCAGAGAGTAACAAAGGTGGAGCAAGTGGTGAAAAAGGTGCAGGACTGTTTGGAACTATGTTTGCGGCCTTAGGACCAATAATTGAAAAGTTTGAAACATTTGGCAAAGCATTAATGTGGGGCGGCATAGGTGCCGCGGCAGTATTAATTGGATTTACAGTAGCAGTTGCGGCTATGGCCACTCCACTACTAATTGCATCGCCAGGCATTGCGGCGCTTGGTTTAGCATTTGCCGGAGTTGGTGTTGCGATGTTTGGAATTGCGGCAGTAATTGATTCTATTTTTAGTAGCATTGATAAACTAGCAGGCGGTGTTAAGAAGTTTGAAGACATGGATTCTAAGAAGTTACTTGACGTTGGTACATCATTAGGTCCGTTAACATCTAATATTATGGGCTTGGCCAAAGGTGGTATTGTTGCATCGTTTGTAGGTGACGGAGCCTTAGAAAAGATATCAGCAGGTGTTAAATCCTTTGAAGGCATTGATTCAAAATCAATGAAAGAGATGGGACCTGCATTAACTAGTTTACAAAAAGGTATCTCAGCATTTACTGGTGACGGCTTAATGGATAGCTTTAGTAAATTCTTAGGTGGGTTATTTGGCAATGATGGTGGCATGACAAAAATGGCTAAAGATCTTGAATCTTTTGCTGACATTGATGCCGCAGGATTAAAAAATATTGGAGACGGATTACAAGGCATTGCGGCATATGTTGAAGCTATGGACGATGCCAATTTAAAATCTGTATCTAAAAACATAAAAGAATTAATTAAACAGATTAAAGAATACAACGAAGTGTATAAAACAATGGATGCAGAAACCAAAGCATCGTTTACCAAAGTACTAAATGTTAATAACGAGAGTCAAGATAAGTCTTCTTCCATGCTAACTTCGTTAAATAGTGTTAACAACTTGATACTTGAAGAGTTGAAAAAACAAACTAAAGGTGGAAAAAACATGACACGAGCACTATCAGGAGCGGCATAATATGAGTTGGAAACGTTATTTTACGCCAGTTCCTACTGGTACTGCACAAAATGGAAGTTATTCCCCACTAGGCGGTCGCGGAGACGGCGGCATGGGCCCAGCCCAAGCAAACTATTCAAGTTACCTACCAGATGTGTATGTTGGTTCGCCAAATCGTGTTGAACGGTATGGTCAGTATAATACAATGGACAATGACAGTGAAGTCAATGCCGCATTAGATATCTTAGCAGAATTTACAACCCAAAAGAATACATCAAATAGAAGTCCGTTTATGATGGACTTTAATCAAGACGCAACTAACACAGAAGTAACAACACTTAAATTATATCTACAACAATGGTGTAAGTTACAGAAGTTTGAAACACGCATGTTTCGTATTTTACGTAATGTGTTTAAGTATGGTGATGCATTTTTTATTAGAGATCCAGAAACTAAAAAATGGCATTTCATTGATCCGGCAAACGTTACAAAGATTATTGTTAACGAAAGCGAAGGCAAAACCCCTGAACAATATGTTGTTAAGAATGTTAATTTAAACTTTGTTGACGGCGTAGCAACTACACCATTACAGACTAACGGAAACGTTACTGGTGGCGGTGATGGTTATATGACTGGCGGTGCAAGAGGAATGACAGGCGCACCTAACCAAGCATTACAAGGTGGACGTTTTGCTAAAGGCGAATCAGAATTTGCAATTGATGCAGAGCATATGGTGCATTTAAGTTTAAGCGAAGGCTTAGACAACAACTTTCCGTTTGGTAACAGTTTACTTGAATCAATATTTAAAGTATACAAACAAAAAGAATTACTTGAAGATGCTATTATTATTTACAGAGTGCAAAGAGCACCTGAGCGTAGAGTATTTTACGTTGACGTAGGTAATATGCCAAGTCACTTAGCAATGCAGTTTGTTGAACGTGTAAAAACAGACATTCATCAAAGACGTATTCCAAGTGCTACAGGCGGTGGAAATAATGTTATTGATAGTAGTTATAACCCATTAAGTATTAATGAAGATTACTTCTTTCCACAAACTGCTGAAGGTAGAGGTTCTAAAGTTGAAACACTACCAGGCGGTACTAACCTAGGAGAGATTGATGATCTTAGATATTTTACTAATAAGCTGGTACGCGGCTTGCGTATTCCTAGTTCTTATCTTCCTACAGGGCCTGACGATGGTGCTAGTGCATTCCAAGATGGGCGAGTGGGTACAGCATACATACAAGAGTTACGATTCAATACCTACTGTGAAAGACTACAAGGGCTTTTAACAGAAAGTTTTAACCAAGATTTTAAACGTTACCTATTAGAAAAAGGTATTAACATTGACACAGCAATGTTTGACCTTAGAATGCAACCACCACAAAACTTTGCAAGTTACAGACAGAGTGAACTTGATAATGCAAGAGTTGGTACATTTACACAAATGAGTGCAGTACCTTATGTTTCAAATAGATTTGCACTAAAACGTTTCTTAGGCCTAAGTGCAGAAGAAGTTGCAGACAACGAAAAGTTATGGCGTGAAGAGAACGATGAAAACATAGAACCAATTCCAACAGACGCCGCAGGCGAAATGCGTGGAGCAGGAGTAAGTGCCGCAGGCATGACTGCTGACATGTCAGGTATGGAAGACGAAGCTGTTGATCCGGACGCACCAGCACCAGAAGATGGTGGAGATGGTACTCCTCCAGAAACAGTAACAGGTGAAACCCCACTACCAGGCGGAGAGGTATAAATACTAGCATGATACTACGTGAACTATTTTATTTTGATAAAGAAACATTAGAGCCTGTTGAAAACACCTCTTATGATCCCTCGTATGACGACTCGATTCTTAAGAAAGATGACACACGTAAGACGCGACTAACCCTACGCCAGATTAATAAAATGAGACAAGCATCTGAACTACATAAAGAGGAGAGCGAGAAGGAATTACATTTTGTAAGACAAATGTATGGACTTTCAGCTAATGCAGAAGTAGGTGTCTAAGAATGTCAATAGCGTTTGTAGTAGGTAACGGTACCTCTAGAAAACCTGTAAACTTAACAAAACTCAAACAACACGGATTACTATACGCTTGTAACGCAGTTTATAGAGAAGGCGTAAATCCCGACTATCTAGTTGCAGTAGATACTAAGATGGTTACAGAGATAAACAGATCACAGTACCAAATAGATAATAGCGTATGGACTAATCCAAACAAATTATTCGAGAAATTTCATAAATTTAACTACTTTGCAACTCCATTAGGCTGGTCAAGCGGACCAACTGCATTATGGTTAGCTACAAACACTACAGAACATACACATGATCAGATATACATACTAGGGTTTGATTTTGAAGGTACAGAAGGAAAGATTAATAACTTGTACGCAGACACTGAAAATTATAAAAGAAGTACAGAAGTTGCTACATACCATGGGAATTGGTCTAGACAAACAGGTATCATAATTCAAAAAAACGTTCAAAAGAGATATATAAGAGTAGTTGAGAACAAAGATGACTACTGTCCAGACAACTTACGCCCATTAGGTAACTTGTCGCATATGACAACCAAGGAATTCATGGAAAAGTTCATGGATTTATAATCTTAATGTAAAACCGGCTCGTTTTGTCCGGTTTAACCCCCCTTTTAATCAAAAACCATAAATACAATTGACAGCTTATCATATCTAAACAACAGGAGGAGATAATAAAATGGCTAATACGAATAAATTTGAAGCAATGCTTGAAAAGCTAATTGCCGAAGACAGAGCAGGTGCAGAAGACCTGTTTCACGAGATTGTGGTTGAAAAATCACGCGATATATACGAAAATTTACTAAAAGACGATGTTGAAGAAGTTGAAGTAGACGAAGCAACAGACGAAGAAGTTGATGAAACAACTGATGAAGAAGTAGATGAAGCAAACGATGAAGAAGTAGATGAGTCAGACGAAGACTTAGATGAATCAACAGATGAAGAAGTTGACGAAACTACTGATGAAGAAGTTGACGAAGCTACAGACGAAGAAGTTGAAGAAAACTTTGTAGATCAAATTACACCAGAAGCTGATGATGACATGGGTGGCGATGCCGCTGATGATATGATGGCTGACATTGCCGCTGATACAGACGGCGAAGAAGGTGAAGAGTCAGATGACGAGGACATTGAAGACCGCGTTACTGATTTAGAAGATACTTTCGATGACCTAAAAGCTGAATTTGACGCCATGATGAGTGACGACAAAGAAGGTGACGAAGAAGGCGAAGATGACATGGAAATGCCAATGGATGCTGGAGACGAAGGTGATGAGGAAGAGGCTGAGGAAGCATTTGCTCCACAAGCCGATCTTGAAGTAGCACCAGTGCGTTATGAAGGCGCAAAAGATGCAAATTCACAAATGCGTGAATATGTTGAAAAAGTGACAGCTAATATGGGCGACAATGGTGATAACACCAAATCTCCAGTAGCTGGCAAAAATGACATGGGTGGAACAACAGCAAATATTGCTAAAGGTTCATCTGAGGAAAAGGGCGGAAAAGCTTCTGGACCTAAAGAAGATAATGCAGGGAACGTTAACGTACCAGGCGGAAAAGCTTCAAAGTCAATGAGTGCTAACTCAAAAGGCCATGGCGCAGAGAAAAAAGGCGCAGGCGAAACAGGTACTGACAGCAAAAGTGTTGTTGACGGTAAATAATTGTTAAGGAACTTATAAGTGTTCAATCTAACTGAGACATTGACATTCGACCAAGCAAATATGGTCGTCGAGACTACTGAGAACCAGAAAGGCGGCAAAGATCTTTATTTAAAAGGTATTTGCATCCAAGGCGGTGTAAAGAATGCTAACCAGCGAGTTTACCCTGTTACTGAGATAGGTAGAGCTGTCAAAACTCTCAACGATCAAATTACTGGAGGATATAGTGTTCTCGGAGAAGTTGATCACCCAGAAGGACTTAACATTAACTTAGACCGCGTAAGCCATATGATCACAGAGATGTGGATGGATGGACCAAACGGTTACGGAAAGTTAAAAGTATTACCTACGCCAATGGGACAACTAGTACAAACGATGCTTGAAGCAGGCGTAAAACTAGGTGTTTCATCGCGTGGTTCCGGTAACGTTTCAGAAAACGGTGACGGCGAAGTAAGTGATTACGAGATCATTACAGTTGATTGCGTAGCACAACCAAGTGCTCCGGGTGCATACCCAACTCCCATATACGAGCATTTACTAAATTCCCGTGGGGGGTATAAGGCACTTGAAATAGCACGTGAAGTATCAGGCGATGCGAAGGCACAAAAATATTTAAAAGAATCTTTGGTGAATATCATCAAGGGTCTAAGGTAATAGGAGACCATAATGTTGGAAGCACTAAAATCACTTTTTGAGAACAATGTTCTTTCCGAAGAGATTAAAGCTGACATCCAAGAAGCATGGGACAAGCAAGTTAATGAAAATAAACTTACTGTCACTGCCGAGCTTCGCGAAGAGTTTGCTTCAAAGTATGAGATAGATAAAGCTCATATGGTAGAAGCTGTTGACAGTTTAGTCAACGATAAACTAAGCGAAGAAATTTCCGAATTTACTGAAGATAGAAAAGCACTAGCAGAGGCAAGAGCAAAATACGCTGTTGCAATGCGTGAAAACGCAGATTTGTTAAAGGGCTTTGTACTAGATCAGTTAAAGAAGGAAGTTGGAGAACTACATGAGGATCAAAAAGTTGTATCAGAGAAATTTGGTGCACTTGAAGAGTTTGTAGTAGAAGCTTTGTCAAAAGAAATTGCAGAGTTCCATCAAGACAAGAAAGACTTAGCCGAAACCAAGGTACGCCTTGTACGTGAAGCTAAAGATCACTTAACAAAAGTTAAAACTACCTTTGTTAAGAGAAGTGCAGAACTAGTAACTGAAACAGTAAGTAAGGGCCTTAAAAAGGAAATTACTGCACTGAAAGATGATATTGATTCAGCACGTAAAAACGATTTTGGTCGCAAGATTTTCGAAACGTTTGCAAATGAGTATACTAATTCATACTTAAATGAAAAATCAGAAACATCTAAGCTAATGAAGGTTGTTGCGTTGAAAGACAAAACAGTTGGAGAAGCAAAAGCTGTAGCTGAACAAGCTAAGAAAATTATCGCTACAAAGAATGCAGAGATTGCAAAACTTGTAGAAGCGACTAAGAGAAAAGACGTAATGTCCGAATTAACTGGGCCTTTAAGTAAGGACCAACGTGAGATTATGAATGACTTACTGGAAAGTGTACAGACAGACAAATTGAAAAGTTCGTTTGATAAGTATATTACTGCCGTTATTGACGGGAAGACTCCGGAGAAGAAGAAGGCGAGATTAACAGAGTCAGAGGCAAAAGAGATTACAGGCAATAGAAAAACTAACGTTAGTAGTGTAAGCGTCGAATCAGCAAATAATATTGTTGACATTAGACGACTTGCAGGATTGAAATAAGGAGAAAATAATGTCAGAACTACTAGAAAGTCGCTGGCAGGATACCAAAGTTGCACTTTTAGAAGGCCTTCAAGGCAATAAGAAAGCAACAATGGCAAGCACTCTTGAAAACACACGCAAGTGGTTGAATGAGACTGCTACAGCCGGCGGAACTTCCGCAGGTAATGTTGCAACTCTAAATAGAGTTATCCTACCAGTAATCAGACGTGTCATGCCAACTGTTATCGCCAACGAATTAGTCGGTGTACAGCCTATGACAGGTCCCGTGGGTCAAATCCACACATTAAGAGTACGTTACTCAGATTCATCTGATGGTAACGAAGTAGGTGAAGAAGCACTTTCACCATTTAAGATCGCATCAGCTTACTCCGGTAATGCTACAGATGCAACACCAAAAGGATCTGCAACAGCGGCTCTTGAAGGTGCGGCTGGCAAGAGATTGTCAATCCAGATCTTAAAGCAAACAGTC
>TARA_R110000772_G_scaffold18857_3_pt1 | contig 19902 bp, 23 predicted proteins | sample TARA_R110000772 | Tara Oceans TARA_R110000772 (sample SAMEA4397948) | marine metagenome | biome: Polar Biome; feature: [SRF] surface water layer (ENVO:00010504); material: water (ENVO:00002006), including particulate matter (ENVO:01000060) such as... | depth 5 m | reverse complement strand
ATTTTATTAGCACGATCTGCTGCACTAGTAGTTATAGAACTAGTGGTAATAGCATTAGTTTTAGCTACTTTGAATGAACGGTCTACAGCTTCGGACACTTCTTGGACTTGCATTTGCAAGTTATCAAATTGGGCTTCCAAAGATTCAGCCAAGAACGGATCGTTTTCAATCAAGTCAGTCACTTGATTTTTAGTAGTGTTTCTAAACAGCACTACCGTTTCACCTGAAGCTGGGATATTGCCTGAAGTAAAGGTGACTGTGCCACCATTAGCACCAGCATCAGCTACGGTATAATGGGTAGTTATAGTTTTAACAGTTTCTACACCAGTTGAGGCTTTGATGATAACCGTGATCTCTGAGGTTGAGTTTATGGGAAAGCTGTAAGTAAAAGCCGTAGTTGAGCCATCTCCACTGAAACTGTTTTTTATTATAGTTGTTGATATTGTCATAAGTTTGGTCCTAGGGTAAAAAAAAAGCCAGCATTATAGCCAGCTTTTAGTTAAATCTTGGAATAGAATATTTGGTAAATTATATATAAATTACTAGGTTATTCGTGCCAAGATGTCAAAATTTTTTATTTAAAATCCTGGTAGACTTTGTGGGAGTTTATCTCCAGGTTTCCACCAATAATCGTTATCTTCTTCTTTTTTAGTTCGTCTTATTTTTCTTCTTATTTTTTGTTTATATTTAGGATCAGAATAATCTTCTAAATACTCAAATAAATATTTTTCCAATAATAATCGTGCATACCAAATATTAGCACCAGGAGTATTATTTTTAACAAATCTTGTTAACTCTGCTGCAAATTTTGGATCTTTGCCTTGTATTAATTGCATGAGATTACCAATGCTTAAATCAGCAATACTAGCAAGTGTGCTTAATTGTGGACCAGCAAGTTCAGCAATTCTGCCAGCAACTTTATCATTACTAAATCTACCACCAAACATAATATCACCAAACATACCTAAACCACCACCACGCAAGATTGCTTCTCCCCAATAAGACAAATCATTAAATTCATCAAATTGTTCATCTAATGCTATTTTTTTTCCTCTAACAATATTATACAATTCATTAGAAAACACTCCAGCTGCCGTAGCCCCGATAAATAATGGCCCTAAATATTTTATTTTTCCAGGCCAACTTTTTCTTGTCCAACCTTTTTCTATGTGCCTAAAATGATAGGTAAGTGGAAATTGTTTAAAAGTTAATATGCTACGACTTAGGACACCCATTGGTGTTCCAGCTTGTCGTTTACCTAAAATAGTTGCACCTGTTGCCGTTGCTGTCAAAACACCATCATTAATAAAATTTTGTGCAGAATGTGACCATTTATAAGATAATTCTTGTGCATATTTTGGATCAATGTCAGTTCGTTTTGCAATATCGTCATGTCTTAAATACTTAGCACCTTTCCATTTTGGAAAATCAACTCCAGCATCATAAATTTTACCTAATCGTATAACATCCCAATCTTTAGATGATATTCTGTGCATTTTTAAATATTCAACAAAATTTTTGTTAGTTTTATTTAATTCTTTAAAAGATTTATTTGCAAGCCTTGCCCCAAACGCACTATATTCATTGCCTACAGCCCAACGACTACCTTGTGTCCATGGACTTAATCCAGTAACTCTAAGTACAAAATCTGCCATCCTTCTAGTTATTTCTGTGCTTTCAACAGTATCAGAAGTAACACGATTTAAACCAGATGCTAATTGACTAAACAATTCAGCACCATGCCCTGAAGTTAATGCTATATCTTGCATGGGATTATTTTTAACACCACGAGCAAAAGCAAAATTAGTTTTTAATTGATTTTTCAATGTTTGCATTTGGGGCATGCCTACAAATTGTGCGGCCATTCTTGTTGTCATCATATCTCCAGCTATAGCAACAACAGCTGCTCCACCTAAACGCACTGCATTTGTAACATCTCCAAAAGCTGCTGTAAATTTTGATAACATTGCATTAACAGGAACATTAGCATCACCATTCAAGTGTGAATACAAATTATCAATGTATTCAATAGATTTGTTAACATCATTTTTTGCATTTTTTATTTTATTAGAAGGTTGTAAATTTGACCAATTTTTTAAAACATCTTTTATATCACGCATAAATTTATTTGGATTTGGACCCATAATTTGCATAAAAGAAATATCTCTAGCCATTTTATCAATGTGTGCTAAAGCAATTTCAAATGTGTTTGCGGCTAACCCAAATTTTTGATGATAGGCTTTAGAAGCATCAAAATTTTTAAAATGTAAAAATCTGTGATCTAATCTAGTATTGGCTAAACTAGCACGGCCACCAGTCATCACATCGTTTGTAATATTTTTCATAACACCGTTTGTTATAATATTGTTGTAAGCATTTTTTAAAGAATCTATCAAAGCATCATCTTCAAAAATTTTACCAGTTTGATAATTAATCATCCGATCACGGTCTAACAATGGCATCACATAATCAAGCCAATCTTTTTGATTTATTTCACCAACTTTAAATTGATTGTGATTTTGTGGAAACCAATTAGCTATTTTAGGAATTGAACCACCGTTTTGATTAAATAATTTTCTTAAATTTTCATGTGCAGATGTTATTCCTTGAGCCATTTCAGCTGCATTATCATTGCCTGTGCTACCAGGATCATGTATTTCACGACCAACTAAGTCTACGTCTGCTTTGTTTCTTGTTTTTCCACGCAAATTATAACGAAAATGTTTTAATGTTTCAATCATTCCAGTAGTAGCTTGGTTGGTATTAATTTCTATTAAAGTTTCTAAGTCGTTAAATTTTACACCACCTTCACGCATAGCTCGGCTAGCAAAAATAAATTTTACAGCTTCAGGTGGGTTTATTTTACCATTTTTATCTTTGTATTCTTCTAATAAATATTTTCTTGCCTTATCATATTTTTGTAGCTGTAAAGTAGTTTGTCTTTTTTTATTTATTGATTGGTATTCAAGACTTTCAAAAGTTTCTTTACCAGCTAGTCGGTTTGCCTCTAAATCGGTTAAACCTTTATTTTTATATTGTTGAAAAGAAGTATCAAACATTTTTTTCAAATCACTAGATTTGTCGTTTGGTATAATACCTTTTTTTGTAGCTGCGTTTATACAATCAATTAAACTCATATTTTTAATCCTGGGCAATCTCTAAGTTCATTTATAATGTCAGTATCGTTTTTAAAATCATCTTTAATTTCTTTTACAGTTTTACTTAACGTAACATCACCATCAATGTTTCTTTCAAGTGGTATTAGTTCATCACCAAAATCAGATAAACTATTTACTTCATCATCAGCAATTTCATTCATTTTTTTAAGATCCGTAGTATCAGAATATTTATCTAAAAAAGCAGCTTTATTTGCTGGTTGAGTTTTAGCAATAGATGCTCTAGTTTCTGATTCAGAAATATTAACACGATTATCTATAGCTCCAGGTACAACATTTTCATCAACAATTACATCTTCATTTTTAATAAATTGTTTTTGTGCTAACTCTAATCTTTTAACATGTTCAGCAATACCCTCAGAAGTATTAGCAAATGGATTATCAGAATCGTTATATAATTGTTTTTCTAAATCTTTAAAAATTTCTTTACCTTTAGCAGATTTGGCAAAAGCTGGATTTACAGTTTCTACAAATTTTTTTAATTCATCAGGTGATAATTTTTTAGATATATTATCAGAATATTCTTTAATAACTTCTCTGTCAGTTTTATCAACTTTACTTTCTTTTGTACTTTCAATTTTAGATTTAATTTTTGGCTCTAGTTTTGAAATGTTTTTTTCAAATATTTTTCTTACACCACTATATGCTGCTTTTGTAGCACCAACAGATCCAAATATACCTAATGGTATAGCAGCAGAAACTAAGCCTGTTGTCATTATAACCTTAGTAGCATCAGACCAATTATAATCTATGCCAGCACTTTGTTTAAATGGAACTACCTGTGTTTGCACTACAGTTTCAGCTGCTGTATTAATAACTGATTCATAAGCTGCTGTTTTTAATGCTGTTAATACTAAAGTTCTACTAGCTCCATAATAAAAACTTATTGGCAATGTTGCTAAATGCACTGGATCAGTAAATACAGCACCACCAGTTCCAACTAAACTTCCTAAAACTTTTGTGGTTGTACTTTGTGCATATTCGTTTACTAAAGCAGCTCTTTCACCACTAGCTTTTTGTTTTTCAGCATATTTTTCAAAAAAATAATCATAGCCATTATATTTATTGCGTTCAGTTGGTGGAACATTACTCAAATAAGTATTAATTTTTTTTTGTATTAATTTTTCTTTAGCACCAAAAGATAAATCTTCATATTGGGCAGCTAATTTATAATTAGAATTATCGTAAGCTAAAGATTGATGTTTTTCTCTTTCAGTTTCTGACAAATCTAAATCAGGTCTATACACATCTAAAGAAGGAATATTTGCATCAGGAAATGTTTTGTTAAATTCATTTATTGTTGCTGACCAAACATTTCTACTATTTATGTGTGCAGATAAAGAGCTGCCATAATTTTTTTGATCTTCAAAAGATGCACTTACATTTTCATTTAAAGTTGTTGGGCTCATTAACATGGTACCACCAGACTCTTTTATTTTAGCATCATAAAACATTAACGTACTAACTCACTATAAATTTTTGATAAATCAAAAGTCACTACTTGACCATCTGCATCTCTTAATTTTGCGTCAGATGTTCTTGGATCATCACCAAAAACAAAAATATATTGACCATGACCTTTAGCAACTAAATGAACTCTTTTTTGATTGAATAAATCTTTTACCGTTGCTGGGGCTGGTTGATATTCTGTTTCTAATTCAAAAGCCTTTGCTTTAGTTTTTTTTATTTCAAGCCCTTGTGGGAGTACAGGTGCTGAACTAACAGCTCTTGCTAATAAAGCATCAGTCATTTTTTCTGATTCTAATAATTCTTCTAATGTATCTTCACCCCTACCTATTTCAGCATTTTTATGACCTACTACAGTTAAGTTGCCATCTGCATCAGGAAACCTTGAAGGGACAATAATCATGTGTCCATTATATTCTTCTAATCCCCCATATTGACCATCAAAACCTACAGCAATATTAACGGCTTTTTCCATTACTTCTGCTGCGTCATCTGTTGGTACATCATCAGTATCAAACATTTTATTGTACTCAGGATCATTTAAAATCATGCCTTGAAAAATAATATCAGTAGCTGCACTCATCATTTTATAATGTTTTACATTGTTAAATGCTGGTGACATTTTATAAACTTGCAAATTGTTTTCTTTGACAGCAGCTAAATCAACATTACTTGCAGTGTTATATTGACTTAATATTTTTTGTGTAGATTCATCACCTCTTAATGCAAAAGCACGAATAGCTGGATCAATATTAAAGCCAGTGTGTTTAAATAAAATTCCTAATTGTGAAATTGCATTAGATGCATCAGACATTTCCCCAAAAGCTAAATAACTTTTTTCTCCAGCTATTTCAGTTATTGTTAATATTGCATTTTTGATTTCATCTTCTGATCCAGTTTCAATAATATTTTTAAATTGATTGCGTTCTGATTTAAAAAAATATTCTGCGGTAGGTATGTTTAATTGATTAGCAATTCTTTCAGCATCAAATTTTCTTGTTTGAATTGCTTCAATATCTATATTTGTAAAATCTATTGGTTTTATTGTAAATGGAACTCCATCATCACTTAGACCTATACTTGTTCCAACTTTTAATAAATCACCTTTTTGATTAGCTTCCCTAAAATCAATGTGTTTTTGTATTTCTTCACCTAATAATATTAATGACATATTAGGTTTGCCTTCATTTTCTAATTTTTTTTGCTGTGTTAACAATTCATTTAGTTTTGCTTGAACACCTGATAGTGGTAATTTTTTTATAGATGACATATTTTCAAAAATAAACATTGCATTGTTTAATTTATCAATATTATTTCCAATGCCCACTTCACCATTTGCAACTAAAATATCATTAATTTCTATTGATCTTTGTTTTAAATAATTAACTTGTTCTGCATTTGGTTCAGCATTTTTTTCTGCAAAAGAAACCACAGAATTTATTTGGTCTTTAATAACATTAGCTTCTTTTTTTATGCCAGATAAATAAGAATTATTATTAGAAACTTTAGCTGTATTAGCTGAAGATCTTATGTCAGATAAAGTTTTAAAATCTAAATTATTATATTCACCAGCTTTATCTTTAGCATAAAATTTATTAAGATCGGATTTAACTAAAAATTGAGCTTCACTAGTTAAATATTCATTTTTTAAAGATTGATTAAATGTTTCTCGTGTTATTCCTGGTGTTAAAATTCCAGCTTCTGCATATTGATCGTATAAACTTGGCTCATCAGGAGTTCCATTAAATATTTGATTTTCTAATTGGGTTTTTAAAGCTGGATTACCTGTAAACATTTTATTAAAAGTTGAATTTTTATGTAATTCCAAACCAGCTTCAAAAACTTGAAGTGAGTTTTTTCTAATATTACTGCCTACATCAATTCGATAATTACTATTAACTGTAGTTATATGGGCATCAACTCGTCTTTTAACATTTTGATTTTTAATATTACCTGTAAGATTATTATACAATTCATCTGAAGCAGTATCATAAGATAACATGCCTTCTTCTAAATTATTTAATTTATTAGTATTATCAATAATTTCGTTTAAATTTTCATTATATTCAGTAGTGGTTTGTAATACGTCTTTGTCCTCTTGAATTTTTTGATATTTATTTTCTATTTGTTGAGTAAGGTCTAAAAAATTTTGTTGAGCTTGAAATGCTTGTTGACCAAAGTTGGAACTTAATTTTGCTGTTTCAACCGTTGATGATTGTTTTGAAACATTTATTTGTGATTTGTATAATTTTATAGCCATGTTAATTATTTCCTAAATATCTGGATCGATTACTTGTTCTGTAATTTGTTGATGTGGAACCAGCCGTTGATGTGGAACCAGCCGTTGATGATGATGATGGCACTCCCATACCAGCACTTGCTGCTTGTTCAGCACTTTTTAATAAAGTTGTAGCAGCCCCAAGCCGTGATGCATATTTAGCATACTTGCCTTGCTGTATGCTAGCTGCACCTTGAAACCTTGATCGGCCAGCTTGATTTCTTAAATTAGTTTTTTCAATATTAGCATTATATTGAGTGATTGATAAATCAAGTTGTGCATTTTGATAATTTTCTTCTAACACTGTCATTGGTGTGCCTTGAGATATATCAACTCCACCACCAGCAAAGCCAACTTTAACACTTCCTTGAATTTCTTTTACTTGATCTACTATTCTATTTTTTTCTAAATTGGCTGCATTTTGTACTTCTAATGTTTGATTTTCTGCGTTGATAGCATCCATTTCATACAACTCTGCATTAAATTTAGCAGTTTTTTCTGCTTGTTTCCCAGCTTGTATTTGTGAAAATGCTGTTAATGGTCCTGACATATTATATGATCCTTGCTGTCATTAAATAATCTTTGCCTTCAGGTCCGTACTTTTGCATCACACCTTCTGATGTCATGCCAAACCATTTAGCAAATCGTATTCCGTTTTTAAAATCCGTTCTTACCGCAGCTTGTATTCTATGGTATTCACGTTTTTGTATTGTTGTTTCAAATTTATCTTTAATATTCTTCAACATAAAAAATTTATGTTGGTTAGTTTCTTGTTTCATAATGATCCAAACTTCGGCTACATGCTCCCATATAGGGGTTATGCCACCGCAAACAATCGGCTCATTATTATAAAATCCAGTCCAGGCATCTTCTGTTTCCAATGCATGAGTAGGGTAGCTACCACCGTAATCTTCGTATTCACCATATTTTAAAATTGCATCAGCATGTGCTGCTTGATATGGTTTTATAACATAACTAGCCATCAAATGTATTGAGTCTTGGAAACAAAGCCGTCACCGTTAATGGCAATGGTTGTTTTTGTCTAACAAACACATAACCTTCTTTATTATAATCATCTCTAAATTCAGCATCCTTATCTCCAGTAAATAATGGGATTGATGCAGCCATGGGCATAGATGAATCTCTAAATGGTATTATTTCCATGTTTTCTAAATCAGGACCAATTTCACAGCCTAACGTATTATTTAATCTAACCGTTACTCCATGAATACGTTTTATCTTGCCTTGAGCTGTGCCATCTTGTGAACCTGATTCAATCCGCATGGTTTGCAAAATTGATTGATAATTATAACCAACATGTACTGTTTCTCCAAAAGCATCTAAAGTTATATTACCAGCAACAACTTCTTCATCAGTATGGGTTGCTCCATTAGATAACACATTAATTGTTTCACCTTCTAAATGATGTAGCCCACTAATAGTTTTAGTTTTATCACCTGAATAGGTTAAGCCACTATCAACAAAGAAACCATCATCTTGATTGTTGCCATAATCAAATGGGGTCAGGTATTCAACATAATTAACCGTTGCTCCATTAATGTACCGTTCTACCACCATATACAATTCATCTTCAGCATTTTCAGTTGGTATCGTAGCAATACTTTTAACTTTAGCATGTGTTAGCCAGTTGTGAGTAGTAGCCGTAGTGCTAACTGTGCCAATGCTAACTCCAGTATTAGTAGAGTAAGGTGAACGTAAAGTATTATTTAATTGAAACTGGTTTTCATTAATCGTACTCATATAATAAGTTTGATTGCTACTAACACCAGTAAAGGCATTAGCAGTTACTCCAGGACTATAATAAATTTGTTGATCGTCACCAAACCCATGAGATGTAGAATAAAACGTATTTGTTCTAATATTAACTCCTTGATATAAATAATGTGTTGATGAAGTTGTCGGTATAAAATCTAAATCTACTGCTGTACCAGCTGTAGCATCGGTTGAAGTTAATGCTAACTTTACGGTATTAGCATCAGCTCGAATAATAAAATAAAAAATGCCTTGGCTTAAACCACCAATGGCATTAGCTTCAGCATAATAACTAACTACATCACCAGTTGATAAACCATGGCTATTAATAGCAATAGTATCGTTAGTTAAATTTACCGTTGCATCACCAGGTACAGTAAAGGCTAAACTTTTACTTATTGTAGTTTTACCAGTATTGGCATAACCACCAATAATATGTCGATGCCAAGCAATTACATTTTCAGTTCGTTGATATGTTAGACCAGCTAAAACACCATCAGTTCTAGCTACCCATAAAATAGATGCTGGTTCTTGTTGGTATGCAAATTCATTAACTAAACTTTCCGTTACATGATCGGCTAAGACGGTTAAGTCAGGGGCTATATAGTTATCACTATCATAGTTGTAAGTAAGTTCTCGTATTTTACGTTTAGCTCGATGTAAAAATAAAACTAAATTGCCAACAGAAATAGCATCTTTATTAGCAGCACCATAAGCTGATTGTTTACGAATATTTATATTGGTTGGTGATAAACCATTAACGGAATCTGAACCTGTCACTAAAAATTCTGCACCAACTGTACCAACTAGCAAAGATCGTGAGGCTGCTAAATATCGAATAGCATTTACCTTATTACTAGCAATAGTAAAATTCATGGCATCATCTGAGTCAGTGCCTTCGGTAAAATTTTCATAATCACCAGATTGAGAAAACCATAATGTTTGAGGGTTGTTATTGGTATTAGCAAAGACCAGACGTTGTTCGAAAAAAGTTACACATGATGGATAGTTGTCAGTGCTGGTATTTAATAAAGGATTGTTAAGTTTAGTGACTGTACCAGTAGATCCACTAAACGTACCAAAACTTGATGTATTTAAATCTGTACCTGTGCTATCTTGTAATTGAAAGTGTTGGTCTGGACCAGTTAATGTGCCTGACACAAATGTAGTATAATCTGAAGTATCAATATTAATACCATTACCGTTTTGCAAATTAAATGTAGTGGTTGATGGCACAGTACCAACTTTAAAAGAATTGCCATTAAGTTGAGTCATACCCACAACATCAGTTATATCAAAGCTATCACCAGCAATAAGTCCATGAGCTGCTGAAGTAGTAACTACACCAGGATCAGCTTTAGTAACACCTGAGATCGTAATTTTGTTTTGTAATTCTCCAACTGTAAACGTACCAGTGTTTAATTCCGTCATGCCACCAATACCAGTAAATTTAATTTTATCACCTTTAACTAAACCATTATTTAAAGTTGTAGAAATAACTCCAGGATTAGCTTTGGTAGCTGCTGATACAATAAAATCAGTACCAGTTGTTAGTGTGGGAGTAGCAAAAGTCCATGCAGTATGTCCAGTGCGTGATAGTTTACGAATAGCAAAAGATGGATGCGTGATATACATAACATCAGCCGATTGAGCAAATTTTAATTCACCAAGCACATCGTATGAATAAGGTGAAGTAATTTCATAGATAGGATAAACTACACCACCAGAACTATATGCAGTTAATGAACGTGTATCAAAATCTGTACCATCAGTTGCTTTTAAATTAAAAGTTGTAGTAGAGCCGACTGTGCCAACTTTGAATTGTCGACCATTTAATTCAGTCATGCCGACAATGCCATCAAGAATGACATAATCACCAGCCGTTAATCCGTGTGTAGCTGAAGTCACTACACCTGGAGCATCTTGCGTTATACCTGAAATGTTTAAACCAGCTTTAGTTATGATACCGTTGTCTTTATGAAACCTCACATAAACATCACCAAACTCCATCATGTAAGTTTGAGTAGTGGAAAATTCAAATGGAATTAATCTATGAGCTGTACCATCTGCTCCACGTTTAGCTTCAGCAATAAATTTAGTACCTGGTCGTCTAGATGCTGCACCATGTGGATAGACAATCATATTTTCTAAAGTCTTACAGCCAACTTTATATTTGTCTAAATCAATTCGACCATCTAGTTGATCGGATAATTCTCCACCAGTAAAACTGGTATAGGGATAGGCAGTTCTAGCCATTAAAACCTCGATACAATAAATGGTGAGTCAGCATCTATTTCATCTGGCATACCTTCGGTAGCATCAGCAAATCGTGCATCTTTCAGTTTGGATTTGTATCGTTCTTCCATAATCTGAATAATAGTGGTAGAACCAGTCACACCATACGCAATGTCTGCTGCCAATGCAGCTGTTAGGGTTTCATTTAAACTTGTATCATACTGTGTGGTGTCAGTAATTCTTGCCACATATAAAATCTTTACTGTTTCAGCATCAGTAAGTATTTTTCTGCCTTCGACTTTAAAATCTACGTCATCTTGCATTTGAAAAGTTTTTAATACTCGAATACAATCTGCTGGTAAGGTGTATTGATATGAATATTCATATTCAGGGGTAGCAGTGTCTGCTGGTAGGGTTGCTCGTTTTAATAAACAGTTCCACGGATGCTCACGAAATACACGATCTCGAACCATCTCATATCTTTGATTTAACATTCTTGCGTTCTTGCTGTCATCAGACAGACTTACAATCGTGGATGCTCCAATTTGATTTAAAGCTCCATTACAAATATCTACTTGTGAGGTCATAAAAATATCCTAAAATTATTATCAATAAAGGGGCAGTAAACACTGCCCCAATATTTGTCTTAGTGCTTAGTTAACAACGTAAAGGATGTTGAACGACATATCACCAGCAGTACCACCAGCAGCTTGCATAGTTGCAGCCACATAGTAATATCCACCTGGATCTGTAGTATCTCCAGCCAATTCGTGAAGTTTTTGCCCAGCTGTGTTGATGTTTGCAGCTTCAAAACGAACATCTGCCATTGCACCAGCATCAGCTACTGCAGTTGCAAATACATCTTCGTCTTTAACTACTCCAGCACTTGTGTAAATTCCAACATTGAAAGTACACGATCCGCCAAGGGTATCTGAACCAATAAATAGTTGAGATACAACAGCATTACTAGGGATAGGAGCCAGCATAACAATATCATTGTCATCACTGTCACCAGTTGCAAGAGCTATAGTGCCTTGTGCTACACGGACTACACCATGTAAAAGAGCTGGACTATTAGCAACCTGAGGAGCAGCTTCAAAGTTAGCTACTAAGTCTGAGTTTTTAGTACCCATAATTATATTCTCCTATTTCTATTCGTTACACGGAATTTGAAAAACTTTGTTTTCTTCCATTCTCACAGCACCTATGTCCATGCAAGTATAAACTTGCGTAGCATAAGATTTGTCAGCACGCACATCGATTTTAGCAGTGATGTCTTTACCAATGCCAAGTTTAAGTGCGTCTTGAGAGAAAGCAAAAGCTAGTCTGTCATCCGTATTTGTTGCGTCAAAGTTTAGTCTGTTAGACAAGATAAATTTGAAACCCATGAAGGTATCAATGTCACCTTGTACAAGTGCTTTAACGGTGTTGAAGTCTGATGAAGTTACTTGAGTTGTACCAAGTAAATCAGACATTTGTGTTGCCCCAGCTACAATGTATTTAGGGATAGAAGGATCAACGTCATTTAAATCAAAGAACTTCTTAGCTGCAATTAGTTTTGCAATAGTTAGTCCGTCTGTTTGGTCAGATGTTGCAAACTTAGAGCTTGATGGCAATGCAACCGCAGTTGCTCCAGCTACTCCAGCTTGTGCTGATCCTTGTAAAGCAGAAATGATAACATCATCCATAGCTCTGCCCATGGCTGCCGCAGCAGCTTTAGCATAACTTGAAGTTGGATCTATTAACATTCTTACTTTGTCTTGATCGTCAATTAAATCTGCCCATTCGTAAGAGGACAAACTTAATCTTCTTCTTGAGTGTGGTGTGTCGATTTGTGGGGTATCGGCATGTCTTGATGTTCTTTGCACAGCAGCTGTTACACCAACTTGGTCAAAGAATCCGTTTTTACCCACGATATTTTCTACATCCACAGCTGCACGCAAACGGCTTCCCATTTGTTGTGCTAGCATACTTACATTTGACGAATATTGTTCGACAAACGCAGTTGTGATTTCTGAACTCATAATTAAGTCCTTTCGTGTTTAAGTTAAGGTTAAATTTTCAGCCAATTATCTCAAGTTGAGGTTGTCTTGCATTTAACACCTGGTAGGTGATAGTCTGTCCTATTGTCTTTTGGAGCTGGTAAACCAGTTATTCCAAATCTTGTTAGCCTGAGATCATTGATCTCAAAGCCAAAACTTTTTGCACCGTTGCATCGTGTTGAGGGTCCATCTTATTCCAGTATGCACTGTTCGGTGATGTTAAGTCATTAATTTGTTGTTGGAAGTTGCCACCTGAAGCTGCCGATTGTTTATCACCGACTAACGTATCTTCAGACACAACACTTGCCATTTTTGCCAAGCCTTTAATCAACGTAGGATTATCTCCAAGTTGTGAGCCATCAGCCATTTGTAAACCATATATTTCTTCACCGAAAAATTGTTTACCAATATTTGAGGCTTGACTAAGATTAGCTTCATAACTGCCACCCCATTCTTCACGGAGTTCTCGTTGGCTTTGTTCTTGCACTAACACAGAGTTGTTAGCCATATCAGTCATAGATTGCGTTGATATATTATTATAATAATCTAACAAACCTTGAGCTTGAGCTGGTGATAGTCCATGTTTGTGAGCTGTTTCTTTAAAACTACTCATTAGTTGTGCATCAACTTCTTCACCTTCACCTAGTTCGGCTGTAAGTTCGTAAGCATCTGGAGTTGATGGTCGACCTAATTTATCGTAGATGTCACTCCATTCATCTTCAGTAGTATTTGCTCCTGGCACTACCATCTTATCTTTGCCAATCATTTGTTCGGCATTGATATAGCTTTTAGCTAATGTTGATATGTCACTAAATTTTCCTAGTGACTCGTTGCTTTTTAAATCGTCTGGTAATGCATCTCTCCAACTAGCTTCAGTAGTAGTAGCCGTTGGCTCTATAGTTGCAGTAGTTTCAGACGGTTGGCTTTGTTGTTCGACTTCCGTTACCTGATCTTCTGACATAGTTATCTCCTTATGTTATTATTAAATAAATTAAAACTAATAAAACTATTCCTGAAATAATTTTATTTTTTTTATTTAGGTTATTCCAAAATTTAAAAATTGCTTTTAGTTCTCCCATTATATTTTCCTATTCAAAATGTTAGTTATAAATAATATTGCTGCTCGTTGACCTTCCATAAAAGCTGACTCATGTGAATCCCCTTTAACATTAGTGGTCGTAAATAAATGGCAACGTCTTTGTAAGTCTTGCAATACTTTTGCACCTGACTTACTTTCAAAAGTTAGTTTATAATCTTTTACTAACTCATTTAGTCTTTCTTGATTTTCTTGTTGGTCCTGATTTTGTTGCTCATCAGCCATAGTTTTCTCCTTGGTTATTATTCAACTGCTTTAATCATTGGTGCAGCAGCTCCAGCTGCTTGAGCTGCTTCAGCTATAGCTTGATCTTCCATAGCCGCCTGTTCTTGTTGTTGTCGTTGTTGTCTTACTTGAGCTACTTCTTGATCTGATTTTATAATAGCAGCTGGTAAGCCTAACATTTTTTGAACATACTTAACTAAGCCATCGGCATCTAAGTAATCCAAAACTGGTGCAAATTGTGACATTGATCCAAAAATTTCTATGCCCCGCATAACTGAATTTAAGTCACCTGATTTTTGAGCTTTAGCCAATGGGCTTACATACTCAATATCAATAGTCTGTTCCATTAATATTTCTGGAGCTGGTTGAAATACGTTAGCTCTCATTAAAATATTAAATACTCGTTCAATTAATGGTTGTAATAATTCTGATTGCAGTCGACCTAACACTGGACCAAGCAATCTCATTTTTTCTTCATTACGTTGCAACACTTCAGTAGCAGTCATGTTGCCACCTTGAGCTAATAATAATTGATCGACATAAAAAGTTTTTTGTACTGCTAGTTGTCGGTCTTGGATCATGTTGACAGTTATTGGATTGTTAGCTCCAATATTTAATGGTTCAATTCGATCACGACTACCAGAACGATAAAAGTTTAAACCACCAGGTACTGTTCGAACTGGCAACATAAAGCCATCATCAGGCACCATCAATGGTGGATCAATTTGTTTTTGTGCAGCTTTGATTGTTACCTCTGACATTTTGTTTAACATCTTAACATCAGGCAGTGCGTTCATAGCTGGTGAACGACCATAAATTTCATAACTAGCTTTTAAATATCTTGGTACAACGTATGGAAACTCACGGAAACCTGATTCATTAATCATGTGAACATCATCAGGATCTAAATAACATGATTTAAATGGCATGTTTTGTGCATCTTCTTTAGATGCATCATAAGTATCTCTTGGTGTTACAACATGTAATAAACTAACTTCAGCATCTAAATCTTTTTTAAATTTGTTAAAAATACCTGGACCAACATTGGCTTCACCAAATAGATTAACCGCAGCTCTAGCACTTAAAGTAAAATGTCTAAAGACTGTATCAACTTGACCTTTTTCATTTTCAGCAATAAATATTTCCTTAACATGCCGAGTATTAAATTTAATTAAATTTTTATCATCGGCTGATACAAACATAGCTGAAGTACCAAATGAAATTAAATCTTGATATAACTCTTGGATTTCTTGTTGGAAGTTAGAACGATTAAAAGCTACATACATATCTTGGGTAACTGAATCTAACCATCCTCTAGCTTCATCATCTTCTGATAAAGCTGCATCTTTATAAGCTAGAGTAAACCAAGGTGTAGCAGAATTAGTTAGCATACCGTGCAAACTAGAACTCAATAATTCTAATGCATGAATAGCAGTGCCATCAAATATTTGCTCCATTCTCTTATCACCACGAGTTCGTTGGGTGGTAATGTCAGCTTTACGAGGTAGCATAAAATCAGCTATTTCTTGCCAATGGCTTTCCCAAGTAGAACGATTAGTACGCAATGTGGCAAAACGATTTACCAGCATCTCTGCATTTTTATTTTTCATTTAGCTTAATAATGTTGATTGGTAAGTAGGGGCATCTCCACCTAATCCAGCTGAAGTAGTTTCAATCAATGAAGATTGTCCTGGCTTTTTCTTTTTCTTTTTAGCTTGTACGTCTTGAGCTATGTCTTGCGTAGTTGTAGTTTGTAAGCCTTTCATAGCTGTCATAGCTACTGGCTTGGGTTTTTTTCCTATTATTGCACTCATAGTTTTTCCTTGTTTAAGTTTTTTTATTATTGTTAGCAAAAGTTCTAGCAGCAGCCACACTTCCAAAACCCCATTTTTTTAGAGCTAGGGCTTTCCGTGTTGGGCTACCGTCTGGTTTTTTCATTGGTCCTTGCATCCCAGCAAAACGTGCTGCAAATGAAACTCGTCTTGGGTTTGTGCCTGTGTTGACTGGAGCTTTAACACCATGATGTTTTCGACCAGCAGCATTAAGACCGCCTGATGGACTTTGGTGTTTCTTTAATGCCATTTATCCTAATAGAGTTTTCTTTTTTGGTTTTTTAACAGTCGGTTTTTTTGTGGACATGCTTTTCATTTTTTTACTTGGTCCGTAAGCCATAATATTATCCTAATAAAGTTTTTGGTTTCTTGGCTGTCTTAGCCGATTGAGTAAAGTTTTTAGCAGTTGGTGATCCTGGTGAACCTACTTTACGCATTTTCTCACCTGATCCAGCTGCAATACGTTTACGTTTTGCATGGATGTTTGCATATAGTCCTGGTTTTGCCATAGTGTTATCCTAACAGTGAGGGGTTATAAGTTGCTTCTGGGTCATTAATTAAACCACTGTTGGAAGTAAGTATGGTAGCCTTCTTACCTCTTTTTGGTGCTTCAAGTTCTTCAACATCACCAGCAACACTACCTATAGGAGTCATAGCTATTTTTTGTTTAGGGGGAGTTGGCATGTTAATTTTGGGTTTTAATAATCTACTCATTGTAATCCTAGTGGGTTGTAGTTGTTATCGGCCATTGCTTGTGGCACTGTTTGTTCTGTTTTTAATTCTTGTAAACCTACAGCTAAACATCTCATACTATCACTAGCATGACTGCTCCAATCGTGAACGGGTTTAGCATTAAAGGTTTGCAACATATCGTTAAATTTACGATGGTAATTTCTTAGTGCGTCTAATAATTTTTTACAATTATCCATGTCAATCCAGCATCGGTTTAGCAATAGTTGCGTATAGTGCAGCCCATCTTCTATGCTTAGTTTAGGTACAATCTTAAATCGTAAACCTAATTCGTAAGCTATTTCTCGTCTGGATTTACCATTAGTGAACTCACGTTGTTCTAAATCGTGAGGCCCATAATGATTGTTGTAAACATAATCTTTGTTTTTAATTATCTTAATATAGTGTGGCAGCCCTTCGTTGCTGTTTTCATAATAATCTATAATCTGTATTGATCTGCCTACTTGCTGAAAAAATATAATTGTTGTTTTATCTGACACACCTATATCCCAAGCCGTAGACACGGGATAAGTTGGATCGTAAGGAACATTACCAATTTGACCTTTATCTTCTATTTTCTCAATAACATCTCCATAAATGGAGCCTTCTAATGCAGCTACCCAATCACACAAAAATTCTTGCCGAAATTTTTTCTTGCCCATGAGTTCTAGGGCAGCATCTAATTCTTCTTGGTCTACAATGCCAGTTTCATCTGCTTTAGCAATTTTAGTGTACCAGGTCTTATCTTTTAGACCGTGTTGATATTTGGCATAAAAATCATTACTCATGCCTTGTGGGGTACCAACAAAAAAACAAAAACCTTTACGATCTGATAGAGCTGGCCTGATTACTTCAGGAAACAGCCGTGGGTTTATCTGTGCATATTCATCACAAATAATCCCATCAAAATAAGAACCCCTTAAACTGTCAGGGTTCTCTGATCCGAGTAGTACAATTTTTGCACCATTCGGAAACAAACAACTTAGTTCTTGTTCGTTGAACTTGGTTCCAGGTATGACACCAGCATAGTATTTTAAATAGTCAAAAATAATTGACTTTGTTTGTTTATATGTCGGGCCGATGTATGCGTACCGAGGGTTCCACTTGTTGTTTGTTAAAGCTCGTTTTATTAATTCATTAATACATAATACCGATTTACCAGCCCGTCTGTGTATTGATAATACAGCCCATCGGTATTTACTTAAATTTTCATGTATCTCTTTTTGTAATTCTCTTGGACTATAAGGTATCGTTATTTCCATTAGTGTACTGTTGGCCCCGAACCACTTATTTCTTCAATATCAATATTCAATGAATTGCAAATCCAGTTAGAAACTTCCTTGCCGTGAAAGTTATTTCTAAAACCTGTGACACTAATGATTAAACTCTTGCTGGTTTCATCGTAAACAATCATTGCTGTCAAATCTTTTAAATCTTCATCCATGCGTAGATACTTTCAGTTCGGGATATATATATATATAAAACCTAGCCCATTTTTTCGGGGTGTGGGGGGCCAAAAACTGCCAAAAATGTACCCGCTACGGGATCAATACCCTTGCTATGGCTAGGCTATGCCTCGTTAATTACTAATACTTTCTTGTCAGGGTTATGTTCCATTTTTTGAACTCCTTTTGCGTGCACGAGAGACGTGTGCTCATGTTCCGCCTTACCGACCTCATCCCCCCATTTAATAGTCAACGTACTATCTCCTTTAGTTTCTACTACTTGCTTGTCACCATATAATGCAATGAGCTTTGAGGCTACATATCTGATATGGTGCAGCTTCTCCCGTATGATTTGAAATTGTTGCGGTGGTATATCTTCTCGATCTAATATCTCCATAGCTGTATCTAGCCAAGTCTGAGCTCCAGTCCGTCTGGCTTCAGTTATATCGTTAGCAAAGTTTTTATCTTCTCTAATCCATTTGTATATTGTCGATAGTCCAGGCATATCTTTTCCTTTGGCTATTCTGGTCAATGGATGGCCGAGCTGCAACTGTTCCAGGATTGCGTCTGAGTATTTCTCTAATTTCATCATCTGTTTTATATTTCATTGAAATTAAATTTTTCAATGCCTTTATTTTTCCCTCAATAGATTTAGGACCAGTACTTAAGCCCGCGTGATTTTTGCAACGATAGTAGCCTGATTTCATCAAATTCCCCTTGGCTCTACATTGTACAGTGTAATTACTGGCACGAGTCATAGACTCACAAAATACCTTTTTACTTGGTCTACCTGGCATGTGATCAATTAAATCAAAGTGATTTGCTAATTATATCTAAATTAATAGGTTATTCGGGGCAAAATGTCTAATATTATTTTATCCTTAAAATTAATTATAAATAATACTTGCATGATGTGACCAAATAGGTCACTAATAATATATTAATTAACTAAGGAGATAAAAACTATGAATAAACCATTAATAGAAATTGCTGGTGGAGTTGAAAGACATCACAATGGAAGCTTTACCATGTTCGGCACTATAGAAGGTCAATTGTATAAGCAAACTTATTATGATTATACACTGGACCAAGCTCACCAGCTTTTTAAAAAATCAATACAAGAAGCAAGTGAATTAGTGTTTATTAATCAAACTGGGGAGCTTTAATATGTTAAGAGAAAAAACAGCAACCATAGAAACTACACAAGAGAAGCTTTTTAGAATGTGCAAGAATATATCCGAAGAGCTTACAAGTGGCAAACTAGACAAGGAAGATTATGGACACTTTTACGATCTCACTGAAGAAGAGCAAGAAGAGTGGGAACCTAGTGGCTATGATTATCTAGAAAATGTTTATGACATTAAATATGTTGTAGGCGGTGACGGTCAATACTATGGGTCACAGCTTATGGTGGCTGGTGGTGGTCCTAACATTTACATTGATACTCAAGAAATGCAAGTTCAAGGATATTGGGGTTCTGATCGTGTAATTGTGCATTTTAGGGACAACATCGGTCTTAATGATGCCTTGGAAGATACGATGTCAATCAATCATCAATTTAATAAATGTTAGCAGGTAATTTTACACTAGCACACTACTTGCTA
>TARA_R110000772_G_scaffold54130_2_pt1 | contig 19905 bp, 27 predicted proteins | sample TARA_R110000772 | Tara Oceans TARA_R110000772 (sample SAMEA4397948) | marine metagenome | biome: Polar Biome; feature: [SRF] surface water layer (ENVO:00010504); material: water (ENVO:00002006), including particulate matter (ENVO:01000060) such as... | depth 5 m | reverse complement strand
TGTCCAGTACTAGGTAAACCATCAAAAGCCTCTACTAATGTAAAGTCTCCTATGATGGCCGTATCTACTCCAGTACCATAAGACCCTGCAGCCCCTGTAAATCTATAAAGGTTCCAAGCTGGGTTTGCTGTGACAAATTGTTCATCATATACTGTAAAGTAAGTATCTTGTGTATTGGTAATTGTAACTAAGTCTGTACTACCATTTAAGATAGTATGTGGGGTACTAATAGTAGCACCTCCTACATCATTAGCATATAAACTTAATACTCTTGGAGCTAAGGTAGTACCTGGAGTTGTAGGGATATCAGAATTTACATCAGACTTAAGTAAGTATAAGTTTGAAATAGTTAATGCTGTACCTGCTACACCAAAGCTTCCTTTCCCTGCCATGTGAAGATAATGATCTTCTTTTAAACTAGCGGTATATGTACCATTAGCTTCATAGTATACATGTCTATATATTAAAAGTTCTTTTTCATCTACTGTAAAAGCAGTACTTGTATTAATTGCAACTACTGGGTCAGCCTCTAGTATAAGACCAGAGTTAGTGAATTTATAAGTAAATAAATTGTTTTGATTAAACGTTGGAATAGACCCCTCTCCTGTACCACATAGTGACGCAGAATAAGCTAGGTTAACTAAATCATCCATGTCTGTCCCTGTAAGGGTATAACATGAACGGAATAATTGTAACAGTCTATCTGCTTCTTGTTCTATATTATCGCAAGTAATAATAGTTGCCATATTAATTTATGAATTTTGTATCGTTAATTTTTTTATTTCTATATGAGCAAATGTCCTTATCTTTATTCTGAAGATCCCTGGCCATTTTTTCAAGACATTTTTGTGTGGTAAAATCTAAAGTGAGTTGACAATGATTAGCCAAGTCTAAGATTATATCTAAAAGGTCTACATTCATTAAGCAGATAGTTCCATACATCTTAGCTTTTCTATGTGCTTTATACACAGAACCTAATAGTAATTTCTTTTGTAAGGTAGAATCCATTATTGTAATATAGTTGTATTGTTAAGAGTATAGAAACCTAATCCTGAATTAGAATTATAGTTGTCTAAATTTAAACATTCTGAACAGGTTGTACATAACTTTCTTATACCATTTAGTAAATCAATAGCTTCGTCGTAAACACCAAATTCAATGGCGATGGTCATAGCTTTGATATACTTATCTAGAACTATTACATCACACTTATCTATACAGCTGCAACTATGATTACAGTCAGAACAAACATCTAATGCAAGAACCTTTTCCATTAGGCATAGTTTTGCAGATATTAATTTTGCTGCCACTCCTAATTTATTATTACAGGTATCACAGTCAGTTACATCAGGTGCAGTAGACCCAAATCTAACAAAAAAGATTCCATCATAAAAATTAGATACTCCTGCAGTAGCTGCGGGAATAGTAAAAACTTCTTGATTAGAAGTTCCTGTTAATAAAGAAGATATATCTATTAACTGGTTTTCATCTTGGAAGGTACTATCCGTCCATAAATCTGCCTCGTCAATGATATATCCAGCAGTAGTCTCTACAGTAACATCTAAAGTTAGCCCATCTGGAGCTATACTAAAGTTGCGTATGAATATGGTATTATCAGCCATTATATATATTTTTATTAAAAAAATAAGAAAGGAGAGAAGAGTCGAATGACACAACTCCCCTTCTTAAGTTACTAGGTACTATTATGCTACTGCTAAATCTGCTGGTACATTAGCTGATCCTAAGACAGTTCTTAAGTCTGCTAGTACTGCATTAGCTACTGCATTACCTGCTAAATTAGCACGCTCACACAAGATAGTAAGTACTCTAGGTTGCTCTTCTACCGTAGGAGAGATTCTACTTTTCTTGTAGGTCAAGTGAATTGAATTGTAGTTCAACGATTGACTTGCATAAAAAGGAGTTCTCTCAGTAAAGTCAGCAGGAAATCCTGTTTGACGATATACTTCATACTTATAACCTTTAGTAAACCATTCAAGATTTACAGCATATTTACCAGTTCCATTACCTGGGTTATTAGAGGCTACTAAAGTAGTAGTCAATAATCCAAGATTGTCATGGTTTACAGCTGTGTCATCAAATTGTTTAGCGGTTACTTCAAATTCAATTTGCCGTCCTGTTATTTTACCAGGCAATGCTACTTGAGCAGCACCAGTGATAAGAATATCAGTTTCAGTAGCATCAGGAGTTGTAATAACAAAATCTCCACCGCCTTGACGATTCAAATTATGATTTAAAGCAGCTACAATACCATTACGTACAATAGCAGCACTAGCAGGAGCAACTGCTCCACTTGTCCAGTACCCTGTTACAACTGAGAAGTTCTCAGGTGATAAAGAAGAGTTATCACTAAAGTGACGAATCTCTACTGCATAAGTAGTGTTAGCTACTAAATTTCCATCAAAGCCTTCAACACGCACAGACTTTAAAGTCTCAGCGGCATACTCTTTAAGAGTTACTCTATCTACTTTATCAGCAGGTATAGTATCAGAGAACTCATAGTTAAGTCCCGTAATAGTACTGCCTGTTTTTTGTAGAAGTTTGAAATCTTCCCCAACTGCTGGAGCCGTACCATCAGCAGATAGTACTTTAATTTCTTCATCTGTAGCGGAAGCAATAAAAGTTGCCGCAGTAGTTTCTGATGCTACAGCATTTCCAATTATAAGTTCCTCTACTTGGTTTGGTCCAAATACACTCATTGTTTATTTATTTAAAATTTATATTAATTATTCATTACGTTGATTCATCTGTACTCTCTGAGATAACTCAGAAGGTGTGTAATCAGATGTGGCCATTTCCACAGCCCTATTAAGTATTTCCCTATGTAAACTCGCACCACCTAAAGCACAGGTTTGTTCTGCAGTTATACTATCAACTGACAGTTGTTCATAAGGATACTCTGTTAATAAGTTTACCAATATAATTGGTGAAGGATACTTAATGTATCTAAACTTAAATTGATTTATATTATATGGAGATATTAATTCTACTACTTTGTTAGGTGAACTAGTAAGATCTTGGCTGTCTGGCAGTATGTCGTTTGATGTAATACTATACATATCTAATCTCCAGATTATACCTCTGTCTGGATTCTTAAAGGGATTATTTTCCTGTACATTAAACTCGTCATGAGTCTTAGGAATCACTTTTATGTATTTCTGTTCATCATCTTGACAGATCAAATTAGCATCTATTCTAGCTTTCTCCTGTATAATAATATACACATCATTTGGTACTCTAAAGAACTGTGAGTTCGGTGATATACCATCATCTGTAGTTAATACAGTTGATTCTGTGGCACTTATATAGGGTCTAATTAACTCTCTTAAGTCTTCACGACGTTTAGAACTAGCTTCAAATCCTTTCTTATATTTATTTCCTTCAGGATTAAAATAGTTATTTACAATCTCTAACTGCGCTTTGGTAAGATATACTGATTTCTCATATAAATCTATACCAGGTGCATCATTAGATGAAATACTATTATAATAAATGTCAAATTCTCGACTAAATTCGTCTACAGTCATGTTTACTTAGCGTTATCTATTCTAGCTTCAAGTAGAAGTCTAACCTCCTGATTCTTATCATTATCTAAATATCTAACAGCATTAGCAAATGTTGAAGGTTCTCCTGTATTACTTAATTCTAAACCATCTAAAGTCTCATACTTGTTACCAGACTTCTTAATTACTCCAGCTTCAACTCCTCTTTTAATTAAGATTTGAGTTTCAAACGAAGGGTCCTTAACTAGTTGTACAAACTTAGAAGGGGAATTATCAACAAATTCTTCTACCTGTCCCTGTAACCAATCTAGATCTGAAGCAGCTGAAATAGGCTTGTTGGTTAACAATTTAAGAGCCCCTAATAATTTAGCCCTATCATTTTCCATTCTACCATACAATTTAAATGCTTCTTTTTTAACATCTAATTTGATTTTCTTTTCATTTACTTCTTCACCTGGTCTAGTGATTGCAAACTGGTAACTAATCTTGTCACTTCTTTCTTTCCAGCTTTTGGCAATATCATTTGGATAATTCTGTAATATTTTAATAGCAATATACTCCATAGGATTTGCCATATTAAATGTATTACTTGCATTATCTTTAAATAGTTGCACTTTAAAAGTTGTCCAAAAGTCTCCATAAACTGATAAGTTCTTTCCTGTCACTTCTTCGAGGAAGTCCTTCTCTTGTTTACTTAGAATGTTTGCTATACCACCCTTACGTTGTAAAGGACAGAAAAAGCTTTTGACTGAGTTAGTTAACATACCACCAGAAATTACGTGGTTATCTTCTACATTAGCAGCCATACCTTTTCTTTTAGGTACAAATTTTACTGTTACTATTTCATTTGGAAGAGTGAACACACTCTCCTTTACTTCCTTATTTTCCATTGTTCTCCCAATTTATATAATTAATAAAATTAAGGGAGCCGAAGCTCCCCTATTTTGATTTGCACTCTTATGATTTATTAGATCGCTAAGATAGCAGGTTTCAAGCATGCAGTTCTAGAAGAATCCTTTACCATCGCACCTGAGCTGCACATTGCAGTCATAGTACTTGAATCTTCCATGTGTTGCATTACGCCACCTTTACGTCCAGTGAATGGATCTCTAATACCAGCTTTGTAACCTCTCAATTCATCGTCTCCGCGAACTTTGATTTTCTGGATATTAGGCTCTTCCATAGAACCGATGTATAAAAGGTCATAACGATAAGACTCAGCTACACCACCATCTGGGTGAAGAATCTTGTTACGTACTTTATCATCATACATTGGATCTACCTCTAACATTACGTGAATGTTATTAGGAGCTTTCCATTCTGTGAATTGGAATCCTGCAGAGTAAGAGTTGCTGTGGAACTTGCTAGATACTTTCTGGATTGCTCCTGTACCTGTATTATCAAATCCTACTGCAGTCCAACCTGAAGCTTCAGTGGTGACAGCTCTGTGGAACTGTGCAGCACCTCTTTCACCTGTACGTAACATAAACTTACGCTCACCCCAGTCTAACTTACCTTCTGATAATTCAGATAGTAAATCTTCTAAGATAGAGATAGAGAAGCGGTTATAAGAAGTAGTATTACTTACTTCCATTTGCTCTCTAATACCTGATCCAGCTTTAATTTCAATGTTAGACTTACCTTTATTCAAGAAACGTCCATTCTCATCTCTGTTTGTTTTACCAAACATTAATGTACGTGCTTTAACACGAGACATAGCTTTCTCAAATTGCCAGTAAACTTCCTGCATCCATGTTACAGACTTGTGTACTTTACCACTATTAGGATCTCTGGTTTCAATTCCTGCGAAATACACAGGCTTGATTTTTACATCAATCATTGCTCCTGATACTTTGTGTTCAAAACGAAGTGTAGATACACTGTTTCTCATTAAGTAAGGAGAAGTGAATTGGATTCCAGCACCTTCAGTAGATAGTTCATCTTCAACGTAAGCTGATTCAATACTGAATCTTACGCCTCCAATCAAGTCACTTCCTGGAACACCTCCAAGAGTTTCTTGTCCACCAAATACTTCAGCGGTATACACATAGTTTCCACCTTCTTCATAAGGTTCTGCTAAAATACGATATTGGTAATCATCTGGGAAATTCCCTCCAATTACATGTACCTTAGTAAAATATTTTTCGCCAAACACTAATTCAATAATGTTTCTTGCAGCACCTACACCAGTGTCTCCTGTTAATACAACAGCACCTGCATAACGCGCCTCTACTAGAGGAATATTACGCTCATCACTCCCAACAACTTTCCATACAAAATCGTCAGATGTCTCAAGAACCTTTTCTGGAAACAATGAAAGAGTAGTATCCAAATTTTTCATTCCTGAGTTCTGCAATAGTACAGTCGTAAGAGGCGATACCAATTGAGGCTGTGAACCAAAGATGGCTCCGATGTGGTTTTTTAATGTCAGACCACTCCAGCTTTTGCCTTTGGTCATTACAAACTTACCTAAACTCATAATTTAATTGATTTCTATTATTAATATTAATTTTTATAGTACTAATTCAGTACCCATTCCTTCGTAACTATCTTTATCCTCAGTAAAACTAGGTTGTCCTGATGATTCAAATTTTGTTTGTCTTAAGGCTCTTTCAAAATCAGAAGCAGCTTTACTTGTAGCTTTATTCTTTAATTGTGAAAAATCTTCAAAACCATTAGTTAATTCGTATAAGTAGTAAAGTTTAGAATCAAACTCAATAGGATTTTCTCTTCTATCTTGCATTAGTCTGTTTTCCATTACACCTTCTGGTGATTGGCCAACAACCTTTGTAATTGATTGGTATACTTTATCTTGAATTGTCTTATTAACTTCAATACCCTCTATAATTGATTTTTTATTATAAATAGCATTCTTTAAGTCATTGTCTATTTTTTCTTGAGCTTGAACTGCTGCGGTAGCTCTTGTTTGAGCAGCCACCTTTTCTACCTCAATTCTATTAGCTTCAAATACTTTTAAACTTGATATAGATTCTTTAGCATCTTCTAATACTGATTCATCCCCATTATCAATAGTTTTCTGTAATATACGCTTAGCTCTATCTTCAGATAATCCTTGATTAATATAATCTTGTAGGATAACCCTCTTAGCTAAATCTAAATCTCCTGATAATGCTTCTTCATCAATTGAATCCAAAGTCTCAACATTGTTTATATGTTCTTGGTAATTAGATAGACTTACTCCTTTTTCTAAGGCATCAAATCCATCTTCACCAATCTTACTAACAATATAGTCTTTTACCTGCGTGTCAATCTCTCCTTTGATTGCAGATGCTAAACCATCAGTATTTTCTATTTTAGATTTGTCAAGGTCCAGTGAAGGCAGTACTCCTTTTGAATGGAGCTCTGAAGCAAAGGAAGAAAAAAGGTTGGGAGAAGTATCTGCTCCACTGCCCTCTGGGTCCTCGTCTCCAACTACTATCTCCGGATCTTCATCCTCATTGGAATTAATATTTTCTAGATCATCCTCTTCAGCTACAGCTGCTGGTATAATCTCTTCTTCTGGAACTATATCCCCTAATACCTCTTCTGGGTTAAGATCAAAGTTCACTTCTAGTTCTTGCCCCTCTCCAAAAAGGCCCATTCCTAATTCATTGTTTTCCATAATTCTCCCGTTAATTTTACAAATATAATCTATTTTGTTATAAAAGTCAATAGTTTTGACCACTTATTTTTAAAAAATGATCAGTTACTAATAGCTATTTGGATGAGCTTGGTTTAGGTCTAGATCTGGAAACTGCTATTTTCTTATCCTCTCTTACCATCTTATCCTTATGCATTGACATACTATCTTGTAAGCTTTTTATTTTAATAAAGTGATCTTTTTTTACCTTATCTTTATCTAAATTTAACTTCTCTTTAGCTAAGGGATCTTCTATCCCATCATCTGAGGTTTCTTCTTGTCCATCAGTTTGAGCTTTAAGCTCTGCTATGTATATATCAGTCTCATTATCTCTAATATTCTTAGTATCATCTAACTGTAACTTAGCTTGTTCAAGAGCCATTAACTGTTCTTGAGCCTGCATAGCTAATTTATTAGCATCTTCTGACTGTTTAGACTGTCTAGCAAACATCTCTTCTTCTGTAATTTCTAATTTACGTCTCATATCAGCAAGACTAGGACTAAAGAAAATATCCATGATAGAAGACATACTTCCGCCATTCTGAATAAATGCTTGTGCATTTTGTTTTAGTAGTTGTTCTAACTCAGCTGCTTTAGTTGAACTAGTACAGACAACTCCATAATCAGATTCACAAAACTCTTCACCATTAATATTAAGTAATTCAATGCTTTGGTCATCTAATATATATTGTACTTTCTTATTCTCTCCCTTTAAGGCCACCTTAGCAGTCTCTAGGAATGCAGCGAGTACCCTTAATTTAACTTTCTCATGTGTGTTGAACCAATACTCAGTAATAAGAGAAGATTGATTTACAGACCTCTCTACGCCTGAAGCAGTTTCATTCTGATGAATAGCTCCTTCACGTTGCTTAGTTACCCCAGCAATTTCAGACATTTCCATTTTAATGAATTCAAGCAATTGTATATGTTGTTGGATATATGATCCAGTTTCCATATCAATACTTCTACCACCTTGAGTATTCATACCTCCCGCTAGTTTTCCAGTGGAGGCTCCTTGTGTACCTTCTTTAAATGAATCTACAACAGCAATCTTATTAACGACAGCAAAGTGTAGCCATTTCTCTATTTCCCAGTTAGCTGGTACTTTAGCTAGATCTAATTCAAAAATCTTACCATAGTTAGTAGCAATAGCTTTATTAAGTCTATCCCACATAACATCATACATATACTGGTAATTCTTCATTCTATCCATTAAGGATACAGCCTTACCTTGATTGGTGTTATATATCTGGCCTATAATACCAGGATGACAGTAGGAAGGGTTGTTTAACTTATTAAACTGCACTTGTCTAGGTCTCATCTGTAAGTAGATATCCTTACCTATCTTAGTGCCTTCCCACCATTCATTTACCCATAAAGAAGTGGATTCTTCTCCCATGTCCTTATTAGGCTGGTACTCTTCTGAACGTATTTTATATTCTGTTTCCCCATTCTCATTATAGAATTTAACCTTCTGTATACGCTTAAGTGATTTCCAATAGCATCTGAATACACGAATGTTTCCATTCTCATCTGTAAAGTCAGACCCAAAGTAGTGGCCATTGATTTCAGCTATATTAAAAAGGTTCTCATACATATGCTGAGAGTCAGCACTTCCAAGGGAGTCTCTAAGTAATACATGATTATTCTGATCATCTGAATAACTCCCACTAGTTTTAGTAGTGGTATATTCATAGATGTAATCTATATCAGCAGGTTTTAATTCTTGATGAAAATAATCCACAATCTTTCCTGGTGACCAGTGATCCTCTATAATTATGATTGAGGAGTCTTCTATTTTGTTTGAGTTCCCACTACGTACAGAATGTACCTTCAGTGGGTTTAACTTCTCTAGAACTGGTTCTTTATGTACAATATCTATTTGATAGATCTCTTCTGCCATAGTTAGGGCATCTTTGAAACCATCAACAAATTTCTCATGGAAGTCCTGTTCTTGGTAGTAATGTCTCATGATTTGATTAGCCATCTTCTCTCGAAGGTCCTGCCAATCATATTTCATGTAATTTTGTAATTCTTTAAACTTAGCCTCTAATTCCTCCTCAGGGTAATTGGCTTGTACAAACTGGCCCATTTTCTCAGTAAGAGCTCTTTTCTTATCTGCCTCTTTAGAAGATACCGCATCATGGTTAGTAACTATAAACTTCCAGTCAAATCTACGTTGAATCTCTTCCCCCACTAGTAAATCAATCTTAGGTACAACAATAGGGTGATGAGGAATATTATCAGGTATAAATGATGCATCCATATGAAATGGGTTAACTACATCAGTAAGATCCTTAATATTAACAATACCGTTATATAGATTAAGATTTATAATTTTATTACGCAAGGTTTGTCTCACTGATTCATTATGGTAGAATGAGTGTTTATCTGCGTAATCTAAATTATCTTTTCTCCATTCTTTAGTTTTCTTACTATAAGCTAACCTCTGAGGAGGAGTATTAAGTGTATTGATTCTAGACATATATAAATTTTAAACCTGTAAATATAATAAATTATATTTAATATTCCAAACAATTAGTTATTTATTTTTACTTTTGGTATCAGTTACTAATAGCTATTCCAATTCTGCATCTATACCTAAATGGATACGTGCTGTTCCAGTTTGGGGTCCAAAGTTTCTATTAAAAAATGGATCATTAGATAGTTTATTTACTACTTGAGTTTCATTTCTCTTGGCTGATTCTGTTAGTTTAACTCTGTCTTCACGCAGAATAAACAACATAATACCTGCAGATACTCTATCAAAGTTACCATCAGGATTCCACTTGATACATTCCTCTATATACGCCAAACTACGTAACTTGTGTAGATTTAACCTAGGGTCTTCTTCATCGCCACCATGTGCCAAGGTTCTCTGCCAGTCAGCTTGAAGTAACCTACCCCATGAGTTAATCTGTGCATTAGCCCTAGTACCTTTAGCCTTATTACCATATAGGTTAGTGGCTTTAACAAAGTCCATATCTTTTAGTATCTGTGGTGTATCAGCTAGATAATGTAAGCAGTTCTTATTATCAAAGTAACTAAAGAGTCCCTTCAGGTTCATCTCATAGTTTCCTTCAGCATTATAGAACTTAAGTGTTCTTAGCGCTATATCATAGGCCTCATTAGCTGTACGTGGTCTACCTGAGTATTCAGCCACTAGTCTATCAGTAAAGGTGTCCATTACTAACATACTGAATAGAGAAGGTCCTGTATCTGCATCAATAGGGTCAATCCCTGCAATGTATCTACCACGCTGTATATAACCCTCTGCATTCTTCTTAGGCATCTCAAAGATCTCTAGACACCCAGTTTTGTCTCCTGCTGTCATATCATATGATCTAAGAGGTGTTCTATCCCCTACAGGCCTCCAATCAAGACTTCCATCATGTTGGTATACTATCTCTCCTACATAGTGCTCTGCTAGAAAAGAATCCCTTTTAACTGAGATTTGTTCTAAGTATTCCTTTAAATCAGATACAGGGAACACAGTTCCTTCTGTACGCATGATAGCTTCCTGAGGTGTAATAGGTTCCTCTGCTTTCTTTTGTGTCAATGCTAATGCATCAGAAGAGCTATACTTAACTAAATATCTGTCATTACATATCTCTACCAGTGCTTTAATGACATCAGGTTCTCCTACTTCATCGTCATAGCATAAGTTCCTATTAAGATAAGCACCCCAAAAGAAACCACATTCAGTGTCCCCTGGGTTGTTTCTATCATATACATTAGGTATACCATGAATATTATATGCGTGTGGTTTGTAGAATAGTTTTTCAGATCCTTCAAAGGAAGCCCCTTCTACCCCACCTGTACCACCTGCAAGCATAAATCCAGAGGCAACACCCCCATCTTCCACAGCCTTTCTATTTACATTCCAAGCCTTTTCCAGGTTAGGGAATAAACCATCTTCTTCATAATCAATGAATGGACCCCTCACACCCCTAGCTTTATCGGGATTATCCTTAAGAGATATGGCATGACAAGATGATAATAGACCATGTCTAATACCATACTCATCTTCATATCCCATTTGAATTTCCATACCACGCTTACTATCAATAAGTCTCATACGTGGTAGTGGTGTGTGTAGGGCTATCCAGTCACATACATCTAATATCTTTCCCCAAAGACCTCTATCTCCTGTAAGAAAGGTCTTCTCAGATGCTAGGTAAAAGTTAGGATTTTCTGTTCCAGGTAGTACATACATATTACGAGGACCCCATGAAGCAGCTTTAAAACTAAATCCTACTCCACGAGTTTTTAATAGTTTACCATGCCTACCTAGTTCCTTAGCAGCATGCACATAATGGTGAAACAAATAGTCTCCTAACCAAGGTTTTGCAAATTGTTTCTTTCTCTCTACCCTTTTCTTACTTTTAGATTCTTTATCTTTAACAGTAATAGCAATAGGTGCATAGTTCCAATAGAAGTAAAGTTCTCCAGGTATCCACTCCCCATCAGGTCTTACTAATCCATATTTCCACTTACGAAGTTCTTCTCTCCAGAACTCAGCATAGTCAGACTTGGGGTTCCCATTGGGAGTTAAGTGAGTGTATTTACCATGTTTATTGAAGTATATAGCAGGTTGTCTAAAATAGTCCATATCCTCTAATACATGAGGGTTACTAAGGTCTACAGTCCTACGACCATCTTCATAGTCTACCAATTCACCAGCATCATTCTCATACTGCATAATAGGCTTATCTACTATGAGGTCCCTATCTTCAGCTATAAGGTTCTGAATAAACTTAACTTGAGCAATATACTCTACTATGTTATCCCAAACTTCTTTAGGTAACGACTCCTTTAATTTATCATCAAAAGGAGTCTGATACTTATTCATTTTAATTTCCATATTATTGTACTATTGCTTCTATTCCCAATACTGTCTTTGAGACAGATATTGCATTACGTAAGGCCACCTTAGTTACTTTAACTGGATCTAGAATACCCTCATCATAATAACTTTTAATATTTTTCCAATCTAATCCATTGAGTATAATACGATCGTAAGGAGCTCTTAAACATACAGCAAAGGGATTTAGCCCATTAGTACCTACTGTGCCTACTGAGCACCTTAGTGAATAACCTGCGCCTTCTATTACTCCCTCCTCTATAGCACATTTAGTTGCTAATACCGCATCCTCTACTCTGTCATAAGCTTCACTTATCTCTATATCTGAGTTTCCTCCTACTTCAATAACAGCTACATTACCCTCTAAGTTATCTATACGTTGTTGTAAAAGCTCTTTAGAGTAATCTTCGTGTGTACTTTCCAATGCCTTTTTTAAGTCCTTTAGAAGTACTTCTACATGCTCTGTTTTATCAAAAGAAAGAATAGTTTTATCAGGAGTAGCTTTAATAGAAGTAAACCATCCCAAACCACTTTCTCCATTAGTAGCTATTTTAATATCATGTATTAGATTTTTTCTATGCTGGGCGTGTCCAGGAGATTTTACAATACCTACTTTCAATGCCCCTTTATTATAGTTGTCTTTTAATATCTTAGCTACTTGTGGTGTTATCTCATCACACATAATAATAATAGGGGTTTCTAAATCTAATGACGATATAAGACTGGCGTAAGGCTTAAGACTTGTTAAGTGTCCGTCTACTATTAGTATCCTACCTTCCCCATACTCTATTGCCTGAGAAGAGGGTTCATTAATAAAAGCGTAGTCTAATATCCCCGCTCTTAGTTCCATACCATTAATAAGACTAACCCTATGAGTAGTCTCATACCCTTTCTGTACTTTAACAACATTGGAGTATTCATAAGCCCCTTCAATTAGTCCTCCTAATTCTGAGTCATTATTTGCGGCTATAGTAGCTACATGTCTAATATCTCCTTCTTTTATAGGGTATACTACTTGGTCTAACCACTTTAAAGTTAATTTTTCTAACTTCTCTAAATATACTTTAATCTCATTAGATGATACTCCCTCCTCTAATAATTCGAACCCTTTATTAATAAAAGAATTAGCTAGGCATATAGAAGTAGTTGTACCATCTCCTACTTCAGATACTGTCTTAGCGGCTACTTCTTTAATAAGTAAAGCCCCTATGTTTTTAATAGTGTCTTGAAAGGCCACTGCTTTTGCTACAGATACCCCATCCTTGGTTACTTTAGGGAATCCATTCTCATCTGGTATGATAACAGTCTTACCTTCTGGTCCCATAGTGACTAGTACAGCTTCCGCTAATTCATTTATCCCCTCCTTTATTAACTTCCTGGCATCATTACCAAGTATAATCTCCTTATAGTCCATCTTCAAATAAGTTAAATGTTCTACTACCTTTAGTCTTATTGGCGTTATCCTCTTCTTCTTTGATAACTTCCTTTTCAGTACCTTTAAGTTCCTTGATAATAATTTTTATATCTTTTAATCCTCTTGTTATATCTGCTATCTTAGTGACAGGCGTACCTCTAAGGTCTCTCTCATTAAGTAGTGCGGCAGTATTAGATAAGTAGTCTCCTACTGCATAAGCTGAGGATAGTGCTTGTTTATATAAATAAACTAAAACAGAATCAAACTTCTTGTAAAACCTAATGGCTTCATCAATTAGTTCATCCCTTTCCCAACCATCGGGTAAACTGGGTATATCATTTATGATTTCCTTAGTCCTATCCTCTTCTTTCATATGAAGGTAGTTAGACTTAATATCACAATAATACCACACAAACAATACTTCTGCGTTTGCTACAGCTTTCCCTTTACTTTTATCTCTTTTCAAAAGAGCTGCAAATGGCTGTAGTCCCCAAGCTTCCTCAGAGACCATTAATTGCCATTTTACCATCTTAAATAGTTTCATACTATTCTTTAGCTTCCGGTTCACCTTCTACTACAGGATCAGGTATTTTACACTCCGTCCTAATTACATCTAAGGCTTGTTGAACAATAGTTGCATCACGTAAGAGGAAAGCCCCCTTAGTATTTGCAATGTTTAATCCTTTCTCTAAAATTTCAAATGCTTGTTCTTTATTCATCTTTTTATCTATTATCTACACAAATTACTGCGTTATCGTAAATGATACCATAAACTCGTTCACCTACTTTAATTGGTTTAATATTAATTTCATATACTCCACTTTCAGTCTCTTTGGACATCTTTCCTAAGTCCAATATAACTTTACACCCCAGAGAGATACTATCACTTACTCTATCTCCTTTGGCTATTACATATTGTATCTCTCCAAATTCTGAGCCTTCTAAATCTAAATCATCAGATTCATCAACGTTCACACTAATAACAATCCTGTTATGTAGTGGGTCTATTGGAAACCTTCCAATTACCTCTAACACCTCATCTTGGGTGATATTCCCTATTACTTCTTCCATCTACGTTTATTTAAATTATTCATACTACTCTTTTGTTTATTTCTCCTATCTACTCTCCTAAAGGGAATATGTAATTTACCCAGCCCTTTATAGTAGAAGTTTGTTTTAGCTCCCTCTAGTTCTTCCTCAGTACTAACTTCACTAAGGTCAAGCTCCTTTATTGTTTCGTATGTGAACAGATAAGGGGAATTAACTAAATCCTTAATAACATCATCTGCTAGATTATATTTCAACCCAATACTATGAATCAGGGCCTTTAGTTTCTTCTTATTACTATCCATCTACAATATTAAAATTAAATACTATTTTAAAATCCTTAGCCTTCAACTCTAGATTAGGCACATACGTACTTACAATCCTCTTGTTCTCAATAATACCATTACCCCTTAATCTAGACATAATGTTTTGAAAGCCTGCATCCTTAATTTTTAACTCTTCTTTAATTAGCATCTTAGTATCATAGTCAAAGACAACCTTCCAAAGTATCTTAGGGTTAGTTATCTCTGACTTATACTTATAATGATAAAAGAGAAAGAGTGCTAAAACATCTTGTTGTTGACTAGTTAACTTGTGAAAAGGCTTTGTAATCTCCATCCACTTAAAGAACAAGTCTTTTAACTTAATGTTTATATTAGCTGTCTTACTGTTTTTCATTCTCTAAATAATTAATAATGTCTGTTAGCGCTGGATTCCTATGGTTAGACTTTAACTCAGTAAACCCTACTAGATCAGACCTTTTTAGTTTTATCACCTTACCTATGCAAGATGTCTTAATCATGCTTTGATCGACTTGCTGTGTACTCCCACAGAAGATAACCTTACTGTCTTTTCCAAGTCTTGTTAATATAGTCCTAAAGTCTTGATAGTCCATGTCTTGAAATTCATCTACAATAACTACAGAGTCCATAAAGGTAACTCCTTTTGCTACTTCTATTGGCATGATCTCTATATCCGCGTTCTTTTGCATCCTCTCTGTTGTCTGTTTCCCCTGACATACATGAAGGTTCTGAAGTATAGGAAATACATATGGAAACATCTTCTCCTCTAATGTTCCGGGGAGCGTTGCTAATTTATTCTTCAGCATTGGCCTTGTTATCCATATCTTATTATATTGTTTCTTTCTGAATGCTGCAATAGCTGTATAGACTGCTGCTAATGACTTACCTGATCCAAAGTCCCCTAATATGAAACTTACATCATAATCATAGAAGTTCTGTACTGCTTGCTTCTGTTCATCGTTTAATTCTATTTTTAACTGTGGTTCTCCTTTCAACTGTCGTTTTTGTTTATTGTCCATTTTTAAACCCTGTAAAGTTTGATTGACCTTTTCCTTTTAATTGGTCATTTAGTTTTATGTAGTTTCCCACTACTTTATACATTTCATTGTGATAGCTAATTATAGATACATTCTTAAATAACTTACCCTCCCCACTAAATAAAGGGCTGATAGAGTCTACTCCAGAGGGATCTATAATAGTAGGTAAAGTAAAGTTGGATTTCATTACCTTTTCAAACATCTGGCCTTCCTCATTCACCACAGGTTGTACTATATCAATGTATCTAATTATCTTCATTCTTTTCCTTTGTGTTTAGATATTCAACTATATCTGCATATACTGTTAGTTCATTAATTGCCCCACATCTCATACATACATCGTTCTCTACTTCATCTACTACAATGAATAGATTCCTACAATGCTTACATGCGACTACTGGTTGCTCATCATAATCATAAGACTTATCTTCCATTAGTGTTATCTTTTTTTTAATTTGTGTTACATATTCAGTATCATAGACCGGAAATGGGGCCATACGATTATAGTATTCTAGTACATCTAGAAGTTGTTTAAGGTAGTCTAAATAAGGGTTATTCATTACTCTCCAATTTTAAATGTACTTCCCACTTATGGGCTTTATCGTCTTTCACAGGGTCTATTCCTATGATATACTTATATTCTAGTTCTGGCTTCTTTAACATAATAGCATCCATCTTATTAGTGAACGCTTCTATATCTTCTAACAGTTCTACTATTGTTCTTTTCTTTACTTTAAACTCTCTTGTCATCTATTGTCTTTTTAAATTCGTTCCATTCCTCCTCTTTCATTATATCTGGAAACCTATCTAGATTACAAGACCTAACAGTCCAATGCTTTTTTAAAGGGGGGCAGTTACACTTAATACATCCTTCTCGCTCTACACAGTCTTGACATAGGCTTAACCTATATTCAACCTGCTCCTGGATGTACAGGGGTGCTCCGATTAGCTTGTCCTTGTAGAATTTGACATTCCCTTCAATGAACTGCCCTATGTTATCCCATGTTATCTTACTCTTCCCCATCGTTTTCTTTTAAAAGTGCTTCGTATACTTGATGTACTTTACTAAGCAACATACTCTTCTCTAAGCTTCCTATGCGTATGTCTGTGTACTTACTCGCCTCGAACTCTACGTTGTCTTCTGTTATGATAATACCTGATCGTATCAGCTCTGTCGCAATCACATCTAGCTTATCAAAGATCTTATACATCTTCTTCACGCTTTTCTTAGCAATCATCCTCTGGCGCATTCCTGACTCGCGCTTCTTTTGGTTTAAAAAACTACTCATTCTTTATCAATTCTGTTAATCGTTCATAATCGTCCCGCTTCAATATAACTACATCAATGTCAAATATAACATCTGAGAACCCATTCGCTGGGTAGCCTTGTGATGTAAATACTAAATCATCTTTCCATATACTAATAGTCTCCTTTAAAAAATCTGCCTTAGCTTTAGCTAGTATATCCTTATTTAACATTCCTGCCTTAGTGGGTATAGCTGTAGTAGCTGACCACACTACTTGGTATCCTTTTTCCTCTAATAGCTCTAACTCTTTATTCATATAGATTACTTTTAATTGTTGATTTAAATAACCCCTTAGAGTTATATATAATATTATCTTTAATAAAGAACCCATTATGTCTTACATAAATTTGAATTGCCTTATCTGTCCCCCCATACTCAGCTTCCCCAATACCAACATTGATATCAGTAAGTATATTCCCCCTATACTTCTTACTGTAATAGTTAGATCTATTGTATACTTCTTCTAAGTTAGCCATAAGATCTTTCTTAATCTCTAGGTACTTGTTGAATACTTCAATTTTGGTGTGTTCCATTCTTCGTTATAGTATATATAGTTATCGTCTTTCATTAGATTAATGCTATTAAGCAATATAGTAAAAAACCTACTACTGCTCCTATTAATAATTTTCTAATTGTTTCCTTCATTGTTCCTAAAGTGCGAGTTAATACTCCTAGCAGTACTCTTAGCGTTATAGATACAATCCTGCTTGTTCTTGTACCCTTCTGAACTAGCTGCTATAATGTTTCCATTAGCTGCTTTGATTCTCCATCTCCATTCTCTCTTCCATCGAGTCTTATAAAACTCTACTGGATGTGTATGTATGTTCTTTGCCATTATCTTCCAAATATAATTACGAAGGAGTATGTGTCCTTCTTCTCTGTTTTCATTTCTCTTACTCCTAAACAGGAATAGTTACCTAAGATAGTATCTCTATGTGATTTAGAGTTCATCCATGCATGTACTACTTTCTCTGCGTCTGGATAACCCCTAGCTATAATTTCACTGGCTGTGTTATACCCCTGTTCAATCATAACGTTCTTATCAAATAACCTATGATCAAAAGTATCTACTTCTTTTAACTGTTGTAATCTCTTGTAAGCATATCTAGATGCCTTATCATCTTTAGACAATGTACGCCTATTTACATCTATTCTTTCTATATTGATTAAATCTACAATATCATTCTCCAGTTTACTTCCTTTTAAAGTACTTACTGGTTGATATACTGGTTTTGGTTCTTTTCTCTTCCCTAGCATATGTCTATAGGTTATAAAGTAAGCTATTACTGCTACCATTACACCTGGTACTATATAATTCCAAATCATAATTAATGTGATTGTAATATGTAAAACTCTCTCTTAGGGTGAGTCTTCTTTAACCCCTTTACTACTTGTTCTGCCATTAGAAACCTACTATAAGGTTTAAAGGCTATGTCTACCAGGATCCCATCCCTCGTTAGTCTGAATATTCTATACATCCAGTGTTATCTCTGCTTCTACCTTGTAGGTAGCTGTCTTATTGTACATAGTCACACGTATCGTCTGGAGCCCCTCTGTTAAGTTAACTCCATAAAACATTCCATTGTGTGGTTCGTTCTGTAGATGACCAAATTGCTTGATCAACTCTCTAAATATTTTCTTAGGTTCAAAGTCCATATCTCGATGAGCTATAGCAAATGATACCATTTCATTAAATTCTTCCATTAATACTCTTTTTTATTAGTTGCTTACTAAATAGCTATATAAGATAAATAATGATATATATAACATATATAATAAGTATATTACTGTATATTTCTTTGTTACTTTCTTTGTAACCTATGCAAAGGTACGAAAAATAAATGACATATCCTAATAAAAAGTGATTTATTTTTTTATATCCACCAATACTGATTAAATTTTAATATTTTTATATGTGGTTTTCTATACCCTGCTCTTTCACAGAACTTTTGTACTTCTTCTAAAGTGTAGTTTAGTTCTTCTCCGTTTTTTAATACCTTTGTTGTTGTAAAATATCTCATTCTACAAAGATACAACAAATATTTGGAATAAAAAAATTTTTTGAGGTTTATTTTAAAAAAACTTTCATTGATGGGTGTGCTTTATAACCTAGTAATCAGCCCCCACTCTCTTTTGATTTTGCGGGCTATCCCCCGAAAGGATAGTGCTTAATAATATAAAACAGTGAATATTATGTTCAAGACAAGAATCAATGACCACACACAAGAGCCAGAGGCTTATGGACCAGCTATCCTGAAAACAATCAGCATGGACACTCGGATGATTACTAACACCAAGGATGGTAAGGACAAAGGCTATCATGTGGCTACTGCCGAGGTAACATATGTTGGAGGTGCTAAAGCCATTGTTGGTGCTAGCATTTGGGCTAAGAGCTTGGTATCTAACCCTGCATTCTTCACCATTGGTAACACCATTGAGTTGGTAGTACAGGTAGAGGGTGAGTACAAAGGTTGGGCTAAGATTGGAATGCCTGCTCTTGAGAAAGTGGATGTTAGCAAGCTTGGGTTACCCATTGCAGCGGCACAACCTGCTATAGTACCTGCAGATGCAGCGGCATTAGCTCTAGCAGCACAGCAAGCAGCAGCGGCAGCATTGGCAGTTGCACCTTAGTTAGATTAAAGTATAGCTAGATAGCTCCTTGAGGGGAGTTGTCTAGTTACCATGAATTCAAGGCTTATTGTCTAGATTCATGTATTACCTATTTTAAGCATGTTTTAAGCATACTTCTCCTCTGAGTGGATACTATGTATCA
>TARA_R110000772_G_C13309884_1_pt1 | contig 19961 bp, 19 predicted proteins | sample TARA_R110000772 | Tara Oceans TARA_R110000772 (sample SAMEA4397948) | marine metagenome | biome: Polar Biome; feature: [SRF] surface water layer (ENVO:00010504); material: water (ENVO:00002006), including particulate matter (ENVO:01000060) such as... | depth 5 m | reverse complement strand
TTCATAATTACCTCAGGTTAATATGCTGAGTAAATTATGCATAGGTACCATTAACATTGGTATGTGGGGTTAATTACGCGCTTACATAGAATCCATCAAAGCAGATTCGATTTGTGTCCTTAACCATCCCATACAGTTTTCTAGGTTTTGCGAATATTTAAAGTCACTTAAAATGAGTGGGCCATATACTTCAAAACTTATTTTCGCATTAAACTGGATCGAAGCGGTTAAGGACCAAACCCCCATAAAACTATCATTACCTTTGACGACATCAATTACAGAATTAGGCCGTCAATTAGGTTGCCCAACCAAACTAGAAAGTGAGCAGTATTACGCTATACCATCACGCTTGATGCAACTCATATACACAAAGGCTATCGAGTATATAGATACTTACTATCCTATTCGAGATACATTATTAGATATCCATACCGAGCAGCAAGAAAACTATGAAATTGGCAAAGCGGCTGTAGATAACAAGATAAAATCAGGTCAATGGAACTGGTTAACATCTGATTCCCCTCACTACAAAGCTGAGATAACTAAGGCTAAACCCCAAACTTCTACCAATATACTTAAAAGCTATATTTCCAACGCCGATTCAGAAAAGTTAATTCCTAGTGATGTTCAAAGATTCAATTGGTTATACTCCCACATTCTTACTTGCTGTTTTATAATTTGTGGAGCCTTCTCAGGTATGAGAAGAAGCGAGATTTATAGCTTACACCCTGATAGTTTCAAGAAGTTAAAACTAAAAGACCAAGTGTTTTATTCACTACAGTCCTATCATAGTAAAATGACCCCCGCAGTGCCGGAAAAAGCAGAATGGTTGACATCTCCAATAACTGGAAAAGCAATAGAACTAGCATCTTTACTGACGCAAAATATGAGAACTCAGCTCATGCTCTCTGATGATAGAGTTGAAAATGAGAGAGCATCAAGTATTTGGTTAGTTCAAATGATCAAGAGCAGAAAACCAAACATACTTACAGGCCCACCTTTTGCTTTGCATCATAAGCGCTTAGTTGAAGAAGCTGGTGCTATTGTAAATGAGCAAGATTATGATGAGTTTAAACTTCTAAATCCAAACCTAAACATACACGCTTACAAGCAAAAGATAGTTATAGGTAAGCCTTGGGCTTTTACAACCCATCAACTCAGACGAACTTTTGCGGTGTTTGGCAAGCGTTATAATTTACTGTCTGATGTCGCAATTAAGCAGCAATACAAACACCTTTATTTACCAATGGCACAGTGGTACTCCGAAGGCGGTGTCGCAGCCAAAATAAAACATGTAAAAGTAGACTCAGAACTAAATAACTTACTTCAAGAAGTCGATAGAGAAGTCACTACACAACTGCTGCATCAGTGGTATAACTCAGATGACAAGCTATATGGTAAGAAAGGTATAGATGTTGTTAAAGATAGAGAAAATACCGCCGTTAAATACTCATCTTGGGATGCTCTATATGCTCAAGTATCTGCTGGTAGAATATCTATTGCTGGTACACTTCACTCATACTGCATGGCTGGTTATGAGTGCAGAATGGAAAAAGTCGTATCACCAACCAACTGTTTTAACTGCGAGAACGTTGTTATAGACGAAAAAAAAGCACAAGCCTGGCAAAAACGACATCAATGGATTGTTGAGACTATAACTGAAATGGAGCAGCATACTAAACTATCTCAATCGCAGCTAAGCCATTTTATTACGCAATTACGTGCAGCTGAAAAGGTTATGGACTACTTTGAAATAAGCTACACTCCATATAAACCCGAAATTGAGATTAGACAGCTTTGAGTAAGTCAGAGAATACAAGGTTAGAGCTTCTAAGCGCAATTGACAGGATACTTTCTGGCGATACAGTACGTATTGATGCCAAACGAGGTTTAAGTGCCATTGCTGTCGAGGAAGAAGCTAATCTTGGTAATGGCTCAGCCTACTATTACACAGATGTCATTGAAAGAATCAAACTACTAAAATCAAAAGCCATTACAAAAAAGCAAGCACAACAAAGCTCTGATGTAACTAAGTTACGTGAAAAGCTTGCCAACGAAAAGCGGTTAAAGGAAAAATATCGAGCGGAAATAGCTGGCTTAAAAGAGCAAATGGCACAAATGGCTTCTACTCACAATGCGCTAGCGCTTTCAAATCACCAGCACTTAAAAAAGATTAATGACCTCGAATCTGAGTTATTTCTGCTTAAGGGAAGTAACTAGCAGAATGTACCAATTTATAGCATGTATTAGTTTAGACTTGAACTTACAGCTATATATTTTTATATCATAAGCTTAAATTTCATAATGAGAAAACGACAAAAGTACTGACGCTTAGGTGAGAATAAAAAGCCCTCTTCAATATTATGTACAACTAAAGCCTTCCTTTTCTCGAAAAAGAGCCAACTTTCATTAGTAAAGCGGCTTAAAGACCAGCTAATACAAAAATATTTTATAAAAAACAAATGCGACACCCATTTTAGTTATTACCTACTAAGCCTTACCTTCTAATTTAATTAGTGTCAAAAATACAAATTGAAAATTGACACTGTAAAAGCTCACAGTGCCAATTTACCTTTAAGCTTAGAAATCGTTCTTCGGTTTTACATCTAGTAGCTGACCATTTTTAGCTATTTTGAAATAAACGTGATCACTACCGTTATTATTTGATGCTTGAACAACATAATAGTCACCGTTCTTGCTTATGACTGAAAACGCTTCTGAAGAAATATCTTGCCAAGAATCATTTAATTTTCCAACTTCAAAACCATAGTCTTTAAAGGTCAATTTTTTTATTGATTTAGCTGCGATACTAATCGCTTGTTGATCATTAATGTAGCCATGGGCATGATCACTATGTGCTAAAACACCAGTACTCATTAACGTAATACAAACTAAGACGATTGAAATTAATTTATTCATTGTTTTCTCCGGTTAAATTTTAAGTTTACTTTTTTAAGCCAATCACTTTAAATTGACCTTTTACTAAAAGTTGTATAGCCACGGGGCTGTCTGAGTTGTTTTTCCAATACCAGCCATGCGAGCCCGCAAATGGGGCGGTAAAGCTGCCCTTCATTTCGTTTAAATTGGCAATTGCATAGCTTTCGAAGTAACCGGTTGTGTCACCTACAGGCTCTCCGTGTAAATCAAAATATAAAGAATCGCCATCGGTCATCCATTCGTAGGTCATTTTTTCATATTGTTGCATCTCAAATTTATATTCAATTCCGCGATTTGCCGGGATGGTAACTTCAATTGTTTGAAACTCATCACTGCCCATTTGCAGTGAATCTGGTGCTTTAACTGATTTTTGCTCTGATGCTTGGGCTATTTTGGTAACGCCTAATTGCTTACCTATTCCGGTTGGATCAATGTTATATTCTGCGGGCAGAATAAATAACACAAGGGCGATTATCGCGACGAATAAAGCGGTGATACTGGCTTTTATAAGTGTTTTTGAACTAACTGTATGTTGCATATACTTCTCTTAATTAATTGATTATATAACCGGTTAATTGAAAGCCGACCAGCATTAAACCGGCACTTATCAATGCTCCGTTGGTAAATGTTGAAAAACGTTGAAATGACGGTAGTTTACGCCACGCATTAATAGCAATTAATATAACCGCGAGCGCTAAAAATTGACCAAGCTCCACGCCAATATTAAAGGCAATCAGATTTGTCAGTAATCCATCTTCGGGTAATTGAAACTCTTGCAGCTTGGTTGCTAGTCCAAAACCATGAAATAGACCAAAAATTAATACCGCCCATTGCGTATTCGGCTGATAGTTAAAGCAGCGTTTAAAGCCACCTAAATTATCAAAGCCTTTATAAATCACCGAAAAACCGATAATCGCATCGATCACGTAAGCATTTATTTGAATGTCGCTCAGTACCCCCAATAACAGGGTGGTACTGTGTCCGATGGTAAACATAGTGACATACAGCAATACATCTTTACTGCGATATAAAAAGAAGATCACACCGATTAAAAACAATATATGGTCGTAACCAGTGATCATGTGTTTTGCCCCAATATAAATAAATGGTACAAACTGCACACCTTGGTTTTGCTCTAAAAAAGCGCGAGTACTGTCATCAACTCCATGTGCCATTGTCCCAAAGCTCAGAAAAGCCAAAACAAGCACCGTAATCATTATGCTAACGTTTATTATTTTAGTTGGCATCATGTTGCTCCAACGTTTCACTTTCAGTCAAAATAGACTCCTTTTCATTATGTAAAATTCGATACAGTGCGGGGATCACTAATAACGTTAGTAAGGTCGCTGAAATAATACCGCCAATCACCACAGTTGCTAAAGGTCGCTGCACTTCTGAACCAATCCCTGTATTAAGCGCCATAGGAATAAACCCTAATGATGCAACCAATGCAGTGGTTATAACAGGACGGAGACGTGTTAACGCTCCTTCTGTTATCGCTTGATTAATCCCTATTCCTGAGCTGCGTAATTCGCGAATGAACGATACCATCACCAAGCCGTTTAATATTGCAATGCCAGATAAAGCAATAAAACCGACCGCTGCAGATATTGAAAATGGTATATCACGTAACAGCAGTGCTGCGATTCCGCCCGTAAGCGCTAAAGGCACACCGGTAAAAATAATAGCGGCATCTTTGAGTGAATTTAACGCTAAAATAAGCAAGCCTATAATCATTAATAGTGTCACGGGTACTACAATAGTTAAACGCTCAGAGGCTGATTGTAGCTTTTGGTAGGTACCACCGTATTCAACCCAGTAGCCAGTAGGAATATCTACCTTACTTTTAACCACTTTCTGAATCTCAGCTACAAAACTTCCTAAGTCTCGCCCCCTCACATTGGTGGTTACTACAATACGACGTTTGGCATTCTCACGATTTATTTGATTTGCACCATTAGTTAGCTTGATGGTAGCTAATTCTTGCAATGGGATAGAGCTTCCACTAGGTAGGCTAATAGGTAAATAACCCAACTTTTCAACATTATTTCTCTGTGTCTCGTCTAAGCGAACAACAATATCAGAGCGAATATCGCCTTGATAATATTTACCTGCGATAGTTCCTCCTAATGCGGTAGCTAACTGTGACTGAATTTGTGCTTTGCTTATACCGAACTGGGTTAGTTTTTCAATATTGGGCATAATTTCAAGCATTGGCAACCCCGTTGTCTGCTCAACCATTAAATCAGCTACTCCATCAACATTTGCAATCGCAGATTCAATTTCTTTTCCTAACGTAGCGAGTGTTTCAAAGTCATCACCAAATACTTTAATCGCTAACTCTGCACGAACGCCGGCCAGCAATTCATTAAAACGCATTTGAATTGGCTGTAAGAACTCATATCTGTTACCTGGAATAGACTCGACTAGCGCAGCTAACTCTTCTACTATTTGAGCTTTGGGTTTATTAGGGTTTGGCCACTGGTCTCGTGGTTTTAGAATAATAAAATTATCAGCTACGCTAGGTGGTACTGCATCTGTTGCTACATCCGCGGTGCCAATTTTTGAAAATACGCGCTCTACTTCAGGCATCTGCGTAATTTTTTCTTCCAAGACTTTTTGTAGCTCAATCGCTTGACTTAAGGAAGTACCTGGAATACGAAGCGCGTGCATGGCGATATCACCTTCATCAAGGTTCGGTGCAAATTCGCTCCCTAAGCGTGTTGCTTGATAACCAAAAAATGTCACAAGCAAACAAGCTATTAGTACCACAGCCCAGCGGCCTTTTAATGCTAATGCGAGTACTGGTTGATAAACACGGCTCAACCCCAGCATAATACGATTAGGTTTTTCTTTAATTGGCTTTTTAAATAATAAGGCTACCATTGCAGGCACAAATGTGATTGAAAGCGCCATTGAACAAAGCAAAGCGATCACAACAGTTAATGCCATTGGATGGAACATTTTTCCTTCAACGCCTTCAAGCGCGAAGATAGGTAAATAAACAACAGTGATGATAAATACACCGAATAAAGCGGGTCGAATAACTTCTCGTGTTGCCGTAAAAACAATGTTTAAACGTGCTTTTAAAGAAAGAGGCGTATCACCTCTCATACTTAAGCGACGTAAGCAGTTTTCGACGATAATTATCGTACCATCAACCAATAGACCAAAATCTAATGCCCCTAAACTCATCAAGTTTGCACTGACTCGCGTGTGTACCATGCCTGTTATTGTCATTAACATTGCAAAAGGGATAACCAAGGCCGTTAAAAATGCAGCTCTAAAATTACCCAGTAGTACAAATAGTACAACAATTACTAAAATGGCCCCTTCGAGGAGGTTAGTTTGAACAGTTGACAGTGTTTTATCTACAAGTTTAGTACGATCATACACCGCTTGTGCGACAATGCCTTCAGGTAAACTGGCATTAATTTCTTTTAACTTTTCACCAACTCCTTGTGCTACTGTGCGACTGTTTTCACCTATTAACATGAACACTGTACTCATCACCACTTCGCGGCCATTTTGAGTAGCAGCCCCAGTACGTAATCCTTTACCATCACTTATAGTGGCAACATCTTTAATAAACACTGCGCTACCGCTTATAGTTTTGATAGGTAAATTTGTGATTTCAGTTAAATCTGCAACCTGACCTGGAACGCGAATTAGCCATTGCGCACCGCTTTTTTCAATAAACCCAGTGCCTTGGTTCTGGTTATTTTGACCAATAGCATCAACAACATCTGCTGATGTTAGATTATAAGCTAGTAGTTTTTCCGGTTTAAATGCAATGAGAATCTCTCGTTCGTAACCACCAATAGGATTTACTTCAACAACTCCTGGCACCCGCATTAATTGTGGGCGAATTGTCCAGTCATGTACTGTACGTAAATCAATAGGGGTTACCTCACTACCGTCTGGATTCTTAGCACCAGGAACAGCATCAACCGTAAACATAAAAATCTCACCTAACCCTGTAGCAATAGGGCCAAGCTCAGGTAAAAGGTTTATCGGCAACTCGGAACGTGCACTAGACAGCCGCTCATTAACCAACTGGCGAGCAAAGTAAACATCGGTATCATCAGAAAAAATAGCAATAACTTGCGATAAACCATAACGAGACACTGAACGAGTGTTTACAAGCCCTGGTAGCCCAGCTAGTGCATTTTCGAGGGGAAAAGTAACACGTTGTTCAACTTCTAACGGCGTGAAGCCAGGCGCTTCCGTGTTGATCATAACCTGAACATTAGTTATATCAGGTACTGCATCAATAGGCAGTTTAGTAAAATTCCATAAGCCTAATCCCGCAATGGCTAATACCATGACAAGAACGAGGATATTTCGCTTTATAGCAAAGCGTAAAATCGATTCTAACATTACGCTCTCCTAGTGGTCGTGGGACGCGCCAGATTTTTCAATATCGGCTTTGATGATGTAGCTATTTTCAGTAACATACTCAGTACCAACAGGCAGTCCACCTAGTACCTCTACCCATGTTGCATTTGAGCGACCTAGCTCAAGCATTCGAACTTCATATTCATCGCCTACTTTTGCATACACGACCGTAAAATCACGAAAGCTCTGTAAACCTATTTTCTTTACCGCTAAAGGAACGTCAAAGGAAGCAGTTTCAATACTTGCTTTAACAAAACTTCCCTCAAGGAAACGTTCAGACTGGTGTTGTGGCAATGTAACCCATGCCATTCGTGCTTGATCGCTTCTAACTTCGGGCTCTATTAATGATACTTTACCAGCGATCGGAGGCAGGTTGTCATGTGACTCAATGATTACAGGTGTGCCTAGTGATACTTTGCTGTAATCGCTGGGGTAAACTGCTAACTTGACGATCGTTTGGTTTATATCTTTAATAGTAAGTAGTTCACGGCTATTTGTTTGTTCCCCTGAATTGGCTATTTGTTGTGTGATAAAGCCAGAAATAGGCGATTTAATATCATAAGGTTTTAAACTTTCATTACTTTCAATCGTCATTAATACCTGACCTTTATTCACTTTATCACCGAGCTTTACATTTAAGTTTGTGATTACTCCTTCAAAACGAGCAAAAATAGTACGGTGCGCACTCGGCGGTAACCAAACCTGCCCATAAGCAGGGATAGTTTGATGAAGCTCTTGAGACCCCGCAATAGCGGTTTCAATCGCCATGGCATCTGCCACTGCGGGTTCGATTTTTGTTCGCCCCTCTAGGTTATCGTATTGCCAACGATATGTTTTGCCTTGGTAGTTAGCGTTTACTGTGACAATAAAAGAGTGCGGTTCGTAAATTTCCATATTTCCACGCAAAAAATCACTTTGAGGAGTAAACTTAATATCATCAATCACATTACCTAATCGGGTTAATGTAACTGTTAATTCAACATCTTCGGGGTTAATGGGTTCTTTATTATCCGTTAACCACACTCTAAATTCAGGTGGTACGCCTGTTTCGAATATCGCCAACTCCAATGCAAAACTTTCTTCACGAAGCATGCGACCATTATGTGGCCCTTTTTCTGGCTCGGCTTGTTCAGTTGTAGCCGCTGATACTGCAGTAGCAGGTAATTGTACTCCAACACTGAGGCCGAGCAACACGGCAACAGTTACTGAGGAAATCAAGTTTGTCGTTTTCATAAATAGTCTCATTGTTCTATCGATGCGCCAGTAAGACGCTGAATTTCAATATGCTGTAAATGTAAGCTTTCATAAGCACTAAGTAGTTCTGATTGCGCGGTTAGTTGCGCCTGACGCACGCTGTTCCATTGGTTGTAGTTCAACTTTCCAACGTTGAATGCTTGCTTGGCTTGCGTAAGCGCGGTTTCAAGAGTGGGTATAATTTTGTTTTTCGAGGTAGTGATAACATGACCGGAATGTTTAATTTCTTGAAGTAGAACATAAAGCTGACTATTGGCTTGTTGAGTTAAGCTCTTTGCTTGCGCTGTTAATATATCCTGCTCGGCACGTAACTTTGCGACCGTTCCTGCATTGCTGTCAGATGCACCCCACGGAATAGAAACACCAGCTACGAGCCCATAGTCATCCGTTGATTCATAACGACGTAAGCCTGTTGTAAATTGCCATTGTGGTTTTGCTTCAATTAGAGCTAATTCAATGTGTGATTGTGCAATACGCTTTTTGCTTGCTAATTGCATCAAACGGGGCGCATTTTTAAAGCGCTCGAACTGTGACTGAAAATCTACAACTTTAGGTAACTGCAATAAGTTACCTGCAAGTGTAAAGTCAGTGCGAGGCTCTGCCCACAAGGCAGAAAGCTGATATTTTCCACTGGCTATTTCATGCTCAAGATCTTCGAGGAGTAATTCTTGATTAATTAATTCAGCCTCGGCTAAGTATTTATCAATTGATAATGACTTACCTATACGAACCCGTTCATCAATTGCATTTATAACCTCATTAGCTTGCCTTACAGCCATTTTATTGAGCTTTAGCGCCTCTTCTTTCACCAGTAGTTGAATAAATAGCTTCGCGGTCATCGCAGCTAAATCAAGTGCAAGAATTTGTTTCTCTATACGTATCTGCTCAAGTTCAGACTGGCTTGCTTTTACGCGACTATCAATTTGCTCTTGTTGCATCAGCCAAGAAAAAGTTAAGGTTGATTGCATATTTTGCAAACCGCTATGCTCACCTGTCCCAAAAGCATCTTCAACCATTAAGCCTACTTGCGCTCTTTGGCCTATATTTGCTTGTTTTATCTTACCTTGCTGCGCTTTGTCTCGGTAAAAGTAGCCCTGTAGTTGCGGGTTGTTAGCAAGTGTGAATGAGATTGCTTGCTTTAGGTTTAATGTTTGATAAGTCTCAGAACTTGCAAAACATGGTAGTGCTGAGAAAGATATAAATAAGCCCACAAAAAACCGACTGGCGATCGGTTTTTTGTGGGTGAAATGACGACTGAAAAATTTCATTTTAATCCTTACTTAGTGGATGAAAAAAGTTTCTATAAGGTGATGAACACTATCGACAGTCGACAGTGTGAATAAAGCGATAGCCATAAAGCTAAACAACGTGACAATTAAAAGTGGTTTAGGCGTAGTAGGAATTGGCGTTAACAATGTTTGTATACGCTGAGTTATTTGCTCGTTACTAAAATGACTCGTAAAAATATTGTCATTAGTGATACGTTGTTGTCGTTGAAATCGAGCAACATTAATAAGCGCTTGAGCCACATCTAAACCATCAAAATACTGTGTGGCACCGACATCAGCAATTTGCTCAGTTAAAGCCGTATAAGATTGCTGTAACGCCGCGCGCGTTGGCGAAGGAAAACACCAACTAAATAAACTAAACAAAGTTTTAAAAAGCGGATCTCGGGCTTTTAAATGTGCTAATTCATGCTGTACCACTATTTGTACTGTTTTTTCATCGAGTGCTTCTAAACCACTGGTTATATAAACTTTTGGATTGAAAAAACCTACAGTAAACGCCTCAGGTAAGTGATGTTCAATAACGTACACGGACTGGTTTGGATAATCCCTGTGAGGTTGAGTGTTTGATAAAGCGAATAGGCTGCTCATTGCTGTACGATGCCTATTAAGGCTAAAAAATGTATGTACGCTAGCGCTTACCATCAAACAAACAGTCGTTATAAGCAATACAGAATGCCAACTATATACAGAGAAAACCTCAAGGTGATGCCAGTGAGCTACTCCTTGCCACCAATTAGACATTGGATTTTGCTGCGCCAGAAAAAAGACAAGCGTAGACAATAATGAGATCCACCAAGGGCTGCTAATAGTTAACCAAAGTATATACTTACGTGTAGTAAGTTGGAAAACGGCGAGTTTTTTACAAAGCGATGTGTGAAAGAAAGAAATCAATACGACCACACAGATAAAAGCGGTTACCGCTGCACTTGTTAAATTTAAAAAAAAGGCCCAATTTCCAACAATCATAGTTACACTTTTCCGCTTCGTAGTTTTCGCTGTTGCTCTATAAGCTTTTCGAGCTCATCTAACTGTGTATCATTAAAGTTAGTCGAAGTAGAAGAAAATGCAGCAATTAAACTGTTTTCACCTTCTTCAACAAAGTCAGCCGTAATATCATTTATTAAAGTAGCTATAAGCGAGTTACGATCAACTTTAGTGCGGTAATTATAAGCATGACCCTGCTTAGCTCTGCTAAGAAGGCCTTTTTTATAAAGTCTCTCAAGGGTGCTTTGAATAGTATTAAGGGAGCAACCACGTGTTTCACCTAAACGACTGTGTACATGCTTTGCATCAGCTTCTTTATAAGACCACAAGTATTGAAGTACTAATTTTTCTAATTCACCTAACTGCATAGTTAAATACCTCTTAACAACGTAAAGATATAGTGGCAGAATAAAAACCGACTGGCAATCGGTTTTTATTTTTTATTTATAAAAGAGAGTAAAATATGGGTTGGATAATTTTTAAATACTTAGTGACTGCAGCAATTATAGTGGCGGCTTCAGAGCTCGCAAAACGCAGCGATAAACTTGGCGCTTTAATTGTGGCACTTCCATTAGTGACTATTCTAGCAATGATTTGGTTGTACGTTGAAAAACAACCAATGGAGAAAATTGCGAACCATGCTTGGTACACCTTTTGGTATGTCGTGCCTACCTTACCGATGTTTTTAATATTTCCATCATTACTGCATCGATTTGGTTTTTGGCCGTCACTCGGCCTTAGCGCCTTAATAACTTGTTTTCTCTTTGGAATATTTGCATTCATCGTTAACAAATTTGGAATAAATTTAATACCCTGAAAGTTGTTACTGAAATTAATGATATGGTGAAATTAAGGATGTAGCAGAAGCAATAACTTCGATACTTATCTCTAAAAAATTTCCTATTACTTAGTAGAATCGAATAAATGCTGGTCTTATTTATGTACTAAGAGTAGATAATATAAACAGAATATGACTCATTTATGGAACTATAAAAATGCTTCTATAACTCGAGTTCTAAGTGATTTAATTTGTATACTGCTCAATGAACAACCTGAAAGCAGCTCATCATAAGCTATACCGCGTTCTGAAGTTAGGCCCCCAAGAACGAGTTTATCAAGGCTCTCTTTTGACTTATTATCCCTGTTTATCTTTGCCGATGTCACAGGTCTAAATATATCTTCTCTCACCAAAATTGTCTCACATTCCATCTCAACATAAGAGCAACTATCTGGTATATCAATATTAATACGCTCAGCAAACTCAACTAAGCTTGTTTCTGCAAATGTGAATAACCAAGCGAATTCAATTTTACCTTTACCAGACCTAAGGATGCGCCCTAGAACTTGCCTAAAGTACAACTCTGTTTTTATAGAACTTAAATGACAACAAACTTGTAACCTAGGTATATCGGTTCCTTCACTAATCATACCAACACTAACTATCCACTGTTCAGTAGATGACTTAAATGTGTTGATCTTTTGTGTTGAATTATCGTGTAAGTAAGTAACTATGGTTGACGTTTGATTAAATTCTTCAATTAATAGACTGTTTATCATTTCAGCGTGCTTAACTGAAGACGCGACAACTAGACCGCCGGCAGCCGAGTTTGAAGCTCTTATTTCCGACAATTTTAATACGGCTAACTTCAATAAATATCTAAGTGCAGAGTCATTATTAAGCACCTCTTGGTACGTTGAGTGAGTTTGCTTAACAAATTCAGCTATAGATCCATATGTTTCGTGACCATCCGAAATACTATTGCTATCAACTAAGACTATTTTTGGCTCCCTACACACGTTATCTCTAATAGCTTGACTCAAGCTGTATTGATAGTCGCATATCAACTCACCTTCTGGGTCAGAATAGTTAACTAAAGCAATAGGAAGAGCGTCTGAGCGCCAAGGAGTGCCTGATAGCGCAAGTGTATATGTTGCAATATCCTGTAAATGAAAAACAACTCTCTCACCCCACGTATTGATTTTAGATTTATCTTGCGAGAACGAGCAATGGTGTATTTCATCAAAAATAAAAAATGTACGGTATTTACTTAGCCCATCCCAGGTACTTTGAGGAATGGAGCATAAACTTTGATAAGTCATCGAGGCACCTATAGCCGTAAATGAGCCATCAAACGAACACCCAATTATTTTTCCAAATGTTCTTTTGATATTATTAGCCACTTCAACCGATGGTGAAAAGCAGATCACTCTGTCTATCATTTTTTTATCAAATAACGTTTTGGCCAATGATGCTGCCATTATTGTTTTACCAGCACCAGGAGTAGCCTGACATAGAAAGTGCTTATCACTAACAGCGTATTTCTTTACCGCTAATTCAACACATTCTTTTTGCCAACTTCTCAACATTGCCGTGCACCATTATCCAAAGAGGCCAATACAGTAGTTAAAGCGTTAACTTTTCCTAATAACTTAGCTGAATTATTTTTAGCATCATCTAATGCAGAGTAGAACAAGCTAAGGTGCTCAGGGAATCGCTTTTGTAGAGCTTTATATTCATCAACTTCCCCTAATAAAATTGCAAGCTCAGCCTCAAACTGTTTCTTTTCATTTAATAAGGTTTCAACAAGCGGTGATGCTTGATTATCAGTATTACTGCTAATTGATTTTTCTTGTTCAATTACAACCTGTTTCGCCACAAACGTAACGTTATTAAACAGCTCAGTTTTAAAATATTTTTTATGGCGGCCACTTCCTTTTGAATTTAGGAGTTCCTTCCGCTCAAGAGCTGTCGTTTGTCTATAAATGAATTTACGTGCCTCATCTATATCTTGATATGTATCAGTTACGGTTAATAACTCATCCCTGAGCTCGACAATTGTAAAGCCATTGCACTCTTTTTCGATCAAAAGGGAATAAATGTGTTGGTTTAATTTGATAACGTGGGGCATTTCTTATACTACAACAATTAAGAAAACTTAGGGTTGCTAAGTATATAGAACAATGCAAAACTTAGAAATACTAAGTTTTATGTTTAAGAGTGATTTTAAGAACATACCCAAAATCAGACTTAGGATTCCTAAGTGTACAAACTATTGTAAAACTTAGACAATCTAAGCTATTAGAGACTGAAAAATGATGCTTCTGTGTTCCAAAATCCAATTCCAATTAGACTCAAACAGGCCCGTGCTAATTCAGGTATTACTCAAAAGCAGCTGGGGATACTTATCGGTATGGATGAAAACTCAGCGAGTGGTCGCATGAACCACTATGAAAAGGGCCGCCACATTCCAGACTTAGCAACCCTAAAAAAGATCGCCGATGAACTAAATGTTCCATTGAACTATTTTTTCTGTGAAGATGAAACAACAGCAGAGCTAGCAATTGAAATATCAAAATTAGATACAGATAAGAAGCTTGAATTAATCAAAAAGCTTAAAAGCTCATCAAACTAACCAATAAGACAAAGAAGGATAGTTACATAAATAAAATGAATCCGAATGGTCAGATCATCGCAGATTTTTAGATCGATGCTCCTCAAAAAATTTGAGGTTTGCGACTTAAAGTTTATAAACTTTTAATACATAGTATTAAAATTTAATAGAATTAGTAATTTAAAGGAGTAATTTATGAACAAGGCCTTAGTTTGTCCTATCTAATAAACTTTATATCAGAATTTCATTCTATTATCGGCCATACATACACAATAATCGCAGGTTTTGTGGCTATTGGTATTCCGCTTTCTATTCAATTCTCTGCTCAATACTCAGATAAACACGACAATGCCTTATTATCAACTCGATTGACGCGAGGAAAATGGGTAAACCCTAAGTCTATATTGGTTTTGTCTTTTATATACATAGCTTTAAGCTTATATTACTTAGGCTTTGCCTCCAATGAGCATTCTTTTTTATACATCAACAATACGCATTTACTGTGTATAAAGCTGTTACTACCAATCTTATTTATTGCATTAATGTGGTTTACCTTTTACTTTTATTGGCGACTTTTTAATAATATCACTATTAAATCTAGCAATCAGATTCAAAACTATTTACAAATAGATAGGAAGCCTTCAACTCGCTGGCTGGCAAAAGTTTTAGAGCCACTGTTAAAAAAAAGAAGTTATTTAGCAGAGATTGATAGCATAAATGCAGGGCTCGAACTGCTAATTTATAATATAGAACAACGTAGTTGGGACCTTGATTTTAAAGAAGTCCTGTATCAATTTCATGCAACTATCAGGCTTAGATTTGATAGCAGCAGGCAAACCAAAACGATCAAGCTCTCTACTAATGATTTAGCTGTTATAAAAAATTATTGGAACACACTATTAAGACTTGTTCGACATGCCAGAAAAAACGAAGATATCTCCATGTCTTTTCATACTCAACGCCTGATAGCTGATGTCATGTCTTGGATTGTGTATCACCCAGAGCGTCAATTAATTACATCAGACTCATTGCGCGATGAAACAACTTCAAAAATATGTTGGACACTGGATCTATATGAGTTAGCTCGTTGGCAAGGTTATCAGACAACAAACGGTATTGATTTAATTCTTGAATGTGAATGGTTTCATAACCTATTTTATGCGTCAGATAAACTTGATTTAAAAAACTCAACAAAGGGACTGTTAGAGTTTCATAAGTTAGCTACAGATATTTTCGACATAATATCGAAGTCTCATCCACACAAGGTTATCTCTTTTATAAAAAACATCTCACAAGCCGTGAGCTATGGGCAAAAACAACAGCATTACTACGTTCATACACCTGATGAAGAGACACAATGGCTAAAAAGTTTCTGGCTAAGCTTTAACAAAATAATATTCTGCATAGATAATATTGATGAAATAGCGGATAAAATAAATTCATTATCTAACGGTGAAGCTTTCAAAAAATATAAAAATGGCTCAACATCAAAACCACTCAATGAACTACAGCTACAAAATGTTCTATCAGCTATAAAACTTGACGAGATATTTGAATGTATACACTTTAAGCTTGTTAAAAGAATGGGATGGGACGTCACTGCAAGACTAGCATATTATGAAAGGTGGACTGAGTTTTATGCATGCTTGTATTGGAAACAACCAAAGGAAGCTGATGCAAATTACTGTGGAGAAACGCTGTTGGCACATAGTTCAAATGAACTAGCAAACCTTATCTTTGCTGATTATCTGCAAATCGAACATTATTGGAGGTTCAAAGAAAGACATGCAATAAAAACTTATGCATACAGAGCATTCCTGTTTCAACTATGCTTTTTTACTGAGCAAGGTGAAGAGCCTAAATTAATTTATACTTCAGGCCATTTTGGCGAGCTTGCAACACAACTTGATATTTTGGAATCTCTTCTGAAACAAGAGCGATATATTAGAAGCCTAAGAAGCTGGAACCCTCATGTTACCAGTGTTTGTAACAACCTTAGGGACTCTATACAAAACTTAGAAAAGCGGAAATTGAAATTAATAACCCACTCTAAGATTAATGAAAAAAAATGGCAAGTACTTCAAGAATCTATTGAAAATGGCTGGGGTAATATTTTTAGTTTAGCTGGCGTAATAGATGTTAGCTATAGCCATAAGATAGGCAAGAGCAGAGCTACACGTTCAAAATTTCCAGTTGAGAGAGCGCGCTTAATAACAGGCAATAGTTTTAGTGCATACTCACCATACATGAGTCGAAAAACTCACTCTGGGTTTATTGATTCATTTTACGAAGCATGCTTATCATTTGTCACAGAACAAAAGCAGCAAAAAATTTCGCTGCCCAAAGAAAATCCTGCCCTATATTTTTCACCACAAAAGAACTTGCAACAACTTGGGTTTAGACGAAGTGGCTCAATATACTGGAAAAATGAAAAACATAAAAATATCTTGGCAATTAGTGTTGATAGTCACTTGTTAGTAGACTGCTCGAAAGTAAAGCTTAAAATAACCAAAAACCTTTGCTCAGAAGGGAGCTCCCCATTATTTATATCATTAAATGACTCAAATGAGCCTATGGTGGAAATTCAAACAGAGATGTATTTCGATTTAGAGATTTTAGAAGAAGGAGCCTTTACTTTTGAAGACCCCCTTCATTGAAGTTTAGCAATAAATTAATTCGTTATGAATGTGCATACCTATAAAGGTAAATACTAAATGAGCTGTAACAAAATGAGCTGTAAAATGAGCTGTAATAGCTCATATCTGATCTGACAGTTTAAGTGGTGCATAAGTTTGAATTTAATCTGACAGGCCGCTATGAGAATAACAGACGTTGATGATAACCAACTTTACAAGGTAGCATACCTTGTAAGATCTAGATTATAAGTGTTGCTTGGGATTGCAAACAGAACAAGAAAACAGACAAACTAGCTTAGCATATTATTGAGGCGTTATAAGGCAAGGAGACTAAGGTGCACTAATAACAATTAAGGATAAAGGAAAGTTTTTTAGTGGGAAAAATTCTATATAGTAAAAATATACTTAAAAAACAGTTGCGTTTCTTTAAGAGTCGATTAAAAAAGCTACAATAAGTTAACAATTACTAACTCAAAATATACTGGTTATACTTACAGGAAAAATTGAAAGTTTTGGGGTTGTAATATAAAAGAAACCTCATTATCTTGTGTCTATCCATAGTAAAAACATACCATATGATGTGTTTTAGATGGGTGGGCGAGAAGAAACATGCAAATCTTGGCGGACTAGGCATGTTACTTCTCTAATTCAAAATAAGGCTATTCTGAATTGCGGTTACAAATATATGCAATAATTTTCTTAAAATAAAATATTATTTTGGAATATTAAGTTTGGAGTAGTCATTTTATTCTTCTGTGGAAGATAAGGTTATTACTAATGGCTAAATATATCATTAACAAAAATGCACAAACAGATGGTTATCATGAAGTTCATAATGAAGAAACTTGTAATCATTTGCCTGACTATCAAAATCGTATAGATTTAGGTAACTTCTATAGTTGTACTGATGCAGTTGCATCTGCTAAGAGAAGTTATTCATCTCATAATATTGATGGTTGCTATTATTGTTGTAATGCATGCCACACAAGATAATTTAATGTTATCAGCTAAAGTTCCAATGTGGACATCGGGACTTTTTATATTAGATAAATTAGGGAATCGTTCGTCAGTGACATCCTCTATCAAATTTAAAAAATTATTTAGTATTTTAATGTCCAAATAATTGCTTAAATAATGTTTTTGTGTTGTCTGTTGATTGCAGGGATCAATCAGTAACCTGTTATCAATAATAGCTACTACGCAAACCAATTTATCACCTTCCAAAAGGCTTACAAATGGAAGCAAATATATTAGCAGTCATAACAATTTTAGTTGCAGGCTACACACTCTTATCTGAAGAGAGAAGGATAGATTTGTTTCTTCGAATAGGTCTACTGGATAAGTTATTACTTTTTAGCGCACTAGTAGTTAGCCTATACGTTACCTTTTTACCTGTTTTATCGCACTTTAACATAACAATTCCGCTCCCTTGGCTTTGGGGGTTAACCCCCAACCTCGTAATTTTCTCTACGATATTAATGGTATTGCTATATCTAACCTTTAAACTGCTAAATAAAAGGCTTCCACATTCCCGCATAAAATCTTGGAACAAAATATCACTCCAATTACTTCGCCAAAGGAAGTATAAAGAACTGAGTTATCTAGTTGATAACTATTATAATCAATTTTGTTTTATCCATAAAGACAAGTGGTATGACGCTCTTCGCAGTAAACTACCAAATGCTCATCGAGATGAGTTCGAATCCTTGCTAAAGGGGAAGCAATACAAATCATCATTTATAAGAAGAATCGGAACTAAGATCATTGATTGGGTATTACCTTCTAAAACAAAGCTAAGAGAGTGTTCAGTATCTGGCTTAAAAAGTTTATTAAGTACAAAATCATTTATTCGATACTATTCGCTACATAATCCTCAAGCGTGTATGGAATTAACTTTGCTACCTTTGAACATTTCGGAAGAATTTAGTGATGATTTTTTAGAATCTTTAATGATAGACACTGAGAGTACACTGTATCGCGAAGTCCGTGATACACAGCAAATTAGTATGTTCACGGGCTATGATATCTCACCGACTAATCCACTTTTATCCTTTTATCTGAAAGATTTAAAGCTTGCTGAAACGCAACAAATTTGGAAACCTATTGGAGACAGCGCTGTGAATTACATTACAAAATTGTACCTTGTACCACCTTTGTAACTTTAAATTCCATGATATTTCAATAACTTATTCTTTTAGTCAATTTTATATTACAACGCTGTTATGTATTTAAAATCATTTTTTCGTAGGCACACAGTAACGCTTTTCCACTCGTTAACTTGTACCTATAAATAAAAAGCAAGATCCATAGATATTTCAACATCTTAGTTAAACAAGTAATAAAATAAATCATTAGTACAAAATAACGCTGTTTAGTTGCTTTTTTCGTTGTAACTCACAAGCGCCGCTAAATATATTTCCAAACAAACAGGCGGTGATAAAAATCACTATAACCAACCCTATCACTGGTCATATGAAGAAGAAGAGCGTTGGGTATGCCCTATTTATATTACACTGCATTTTTTTGACATAATGGTACAGAGGGCAATCTTCACCAACTATCCTGATCACATGTGGCTTAGGTATTACTATACTTTACTTGACCATATAATTAAGAAATATCAGCCATCATCTACTGCTAATCAGTCTGATAACCTGTCAACGCGCTACGACTATCTAATTGATGCGATCTTCAACAAATGTATTTCATGGCTAGAGGCTGCCGTTGATAAAAAAACAAAATTAGTAGAAAAAGATGGGAGAATATGGCCAATCCCAGTTGGGTTCTCAGCAAAAGTATTGGGTGAGCTTTTAAGATTAATGTTACAGGCGGAGAATATTACTGACTCACGTTGCACTGAACAGTTAGCGAAAGTTACTCGTCTAAGTAATAAACTGGAAGGAGTGGGATTACAGCTATTAAATCAAGAAATAGCAAATGAGTTGATACCCGATTGGGGAATTGAGCAAAACTATAAAATCAGATTAAAAAAATGTTTTTCTGAGGTTGACCCATCTGAAACTAGTGCATATTCCGGAGCATCGTGAACAGTGATTCCGGCCCATCGTGAA
>TARA_R110000772_G_scaffold8737_2_pt1 | contig 19984 bp, 26 predicted proteins | sample TARA_R110000772 | Tara Oceans TARA_R110000772 (sample SAMEA4397948) | marine metagenome | biome: Polar Biome; feature: [SRF] surface water layer (ENVO:00010504); material: water (ENVO:00002006), including particulate matter (ENVO:01000060) such as... | depth 5 m | reverse complement strand
GGTGAATTGCGTGTAACAGGCACAGTGACTACCGCAGGTCAAGGCATGAAAGAAATTGCTGACGCGGATTGGGGCGATGTCGCAACAGGTCGTTTTGGTATTATTAGCATAAAAGCTGGCATTTACTACGTTAGAGGCAAGATTGTTATTGGTAACGCAACAACGGCTACTACATGGTCATCTAGAGGTGAAACAGTCGTATTTGAATCCCCGCACGTTAGATCAACCACCGCTATTGTTCGTTCAATTCCAAATGCCTCAGTAGGCGGAACACTGGGTTCAGATGGCAAGTCTACTTATGTTGGGTTGGGTTTCATTGGTGGCACTGCGGCAACTTCAATTGATATAGGCGTTATTGTCGGCACAGATTCAGGCAGGTCAGGCTCAACTTTTATTGTGCAAGAAAATCAGCTATTAACCACGCCAGCTAGAAGTTTGGCAACAGTTACTGTATCTGATGCAACCATGAGTTTGTCATTGTATGCGGCAACATTCTTAGGCTTTGAAGGACAGATTGATTTAACAGGCACTGGAGTTGCTGGTGATGATGTATTTGGTACGACTTTCAACGGTTGCGGTCGGGTAGATAGCAACATGGAAATGCGTAACGTCAACATTTTGAACTCGGTAGCAATCGCCACAGATGGCGCGTTTTTATGGAACAGTTCAGCAGACATACAAAAATCATTGTTTGCAAATAACTCACGAGCAATTGTAATAGAAAACAGCGTAGGCGCACCTTATACCTTTACTAGCTTAACTTTTGCTAATAACACATTTGATGTGCGAAATGAATCGACTGGCGCAAATATCACAATTAACGTTGCAGGAATAGGTAATACACCTTCAACAGAAGATGTTGCTACCTCCGTAACGACAGTCGTTGCAGGTCTAAAAACATTGACCTTAACAGGCTTAATCACAGGGTCTGATATTGTCATCAACACTACAGGAACAGTAACTCAAATTTTAGACATCGATCAAAATGTTGGAAGTACCTACGCATATTCATATACTTATGTACCAAGCACATTTGTGGATATTAAAATTATGAAAGCTGGATATGTCCCTTATCAAGTGTATAACTTTAATTTGGCTAATGGTGATGCGGCGTTACCTATTGCACAAACCATAGACAGGACATATGTATGAAAATGCGAATTGTATCAACAACAGACGGACAACATTTAGGATTTGTATTTCAACACACAGCTAACCCAATTAAACTTAAGGGTGGAATAGAAGTTGCTGTAGAAAGAAAAATAATACTACCTAATGGTGGTATCCGTTTTGTAAACAGTAATTACATCATTGACACAGTAAAGGTATAAATTATGGCTAAAATTATTAGTAAAGCAGATTTGAATGTAGGTACAGAATTAACCGTAGATACGACAACACGCACGATCACATTAAATGTTGCTGGTAACTTAGTTGCAAAAGATGGTGTGACTTGGCAAGCGTTGTATTCTAAATTAATTCAATTATGGGAAACAGGCTCATATAACGAGTTCCCATTCCCAGTTTACGCAATTGATGCGCTGTCTGGTCAATTTAACATTGGTTTTGATGGTACGCGTTACAACACATGGAAGTTTGGCGATACACTTTCTACTGGCACTCGATTATATTTACGAGATGGTGGTTGGAATGAATATGCCGCAACAACTCCAAGCGCAGATGGTACAGCAGTAGCTGGAACAATTGCGGCAACTTTTGCAGGTATTGTGTCATTAGGTACAGTATCATCAGGCGCTCAGTTATACTATCAAAAAGTATCGGGCGCTGCACCAATAGACTTTACTTATACAGATGCGGCAAATCTTGGCGTACAAGTTTTCGGTGATGCAGCTAATGGTAACTTTACTAGCAATACATACTTACAAGGCTTTGTGCGCGTTTACGGAAAACGTTACACAAGTTCAGTCTTGGCAGATACTGGTAAAACAGGCACAGGTTCATTCCTTGTAAACTTGCTATTATCAAATAGTGATGACTTGGATTCAACCGGTGTTTATGCAGATATTATCACTACACCAGTAGCACCCTACACTAAAATGCGCATTAACTATTTCCCTACTGCTTTTGTCAGGGATGTAGATGTAACAGGCACACAGCGCAGTTTTGGTATTGTTGTAGATAACGGCACACATTCAGGCGTAGATGGGGCTGTAGCCGGCGGGACTACTATCACATCAGCAGTTGGTGGTATTACAGGCGCAAACTTTACAGGCGGTACAGTAGAGATTCATAACACAGGCACAGCTAAAGGTGTTTACACTATTGTAGGCACTCCAACAGCCACAGTCGTTACAGTCGCAGAAACAATTACAGGTACTATCTCTAATTTATCATTTACAATTAAACCAACAGTAGCATCAACAGCTACGCTTAGACAAATTTATTCTTTCGTACAAGCTAAGTTAATTCAACCAACAACAATTAATGATGTGTCAGGTGGCACAAGTGTTATTGGTAAAACAGCATCTCTACTATTGAATTGGACTGCAAAATTAGTAGCGGGGGTATTTGCTCCGATTAACTTAGCAGGTGGCGGTAGTGGTGTAAGTATTGAAGGTTTAGCTGATGCGGATATTAACACGGTTCAGTTGTATGACAACTCAGCAATTTTACGTGAGTATGGTGTTGTGTCAGCAGGTAACTTAAACTTCTCAACCAATTTGGTTGGTGGATGGTATGCGCTTTATTACTCTGATTTAACAGGCACAAACGATTGGGGTACTGCAACAGCAGTTATTGTCAGAGATAAAACCAATACAGATATTGCAGGAACAATTGCAACAACTATTATTCCGTTTAATTATGACTTTACAAATCAAATTGAAGGTGGATTGCGTACTGGTGGTACTAACACAGCCGTTACGTTGGTTGCAGGTAACTCAGGTTCAGCTAAACCAGTAGTTGTAGCAACAACAGCATTAGGTGGTTTAATTGACTCTAAGGCGATTAGTATTACAGCAACGGCTGAAACAGACCGAGCTTACGCTTAATAAAAAAATGAGAGTTGGCAAAAGTCTTCTCTATTAAAGGAGTTTTAATATATGACAACAGATTCAATTCAGCTACCACCAGATAGCACAGGTAAGAAAGTTAGGCACGAGAGGCTTACAGATGTAGTTACTACTACCGAAACAAATCAGCCTAGTATTGGTGATACTATTATTGGTAAAACATCTGGTGCCACTGGTGTATTTAAGGGAGATAGTAGGTCGGGTAGTGTAATATATTATGTTTATTTAACGTCAGGTTCTTTTGTAAATGGGGAAGTGATGTGGGATGGAGTTACTGACTTCGCTACAGTAGTTTCTTCTTCTGGCGAGATATACACGCCAGCAGTTCATGTTACTGACCCTGACCAGCCTTTGAATATTCAAAAAGTTGACAAGAACGGGGCGGCATTTGCAACCTTTCCCGAAGGTACGCCTCAGTTTGATGCTTATGGTCGTATGCAAATTTCTCAAATGCAGTTGGTGGCTGATTATGTGCACGTTGTCGAGGATGCTCCAAGTAAGTATTTTACTGATACCGTAGGTTCGGGCTCAGCAACACACGACCCTGTAAGCAGTACCATCTTGTATTCAATAGGCACAGAAAGCGGAGCGAAATCTTGCCGAGTGACTAATCAATACCATCCATATAAAGCTGGAGTATCACAATTAATATATACAACAGTTATTGTTGGCGACCAAGGTAAAGAAAATTGTGTACGTGAATGGGGTTACTTTGACGACTACAACGGTTGCGGTGTTAGACTTGATGGAACAACGCTTAAAGTGTTTATACGTAATTCGTCAACTGGCAGTGTAGTAGAACAAATTGTTTCACAAGAAAATTGGAATCGTAATAAATTAAATGATTCAAATATCAGTGACTTTTTACTTAATGTCAGCAAAGGTAACATCTACTGGATTGACATGGCGTGGCATGGGTTTGGTGAAGTGTCAATTGGTGTACAAACACCTGACGGTAGACGTATTCCATTTCATGTATTTGAAAATGGTAATAAATTAACTAGAGCATTTATGGCTCAAGCTACTTTACCGTTAACTTGGGCACAATTTAATACTGGTGTTACAGCATCTAGTTCAGAAATGCGTGTTGTTGCGGCTTCTGTCTTTACAGAAACTAGTGATTTATTATACACAGGCTCATTAATCCATACTTCGCCAGAAGAACCCTTCCCAGTAACATCAACTAGAGATTATTTACCATTCCTAAGTTTTAAAGCTAAATCATTAAACGCTAATGGAGCAATAAACACAATCATTGGTATGCACGAAACATTCGATTGGGCTAGTCAAGGTGACGTTAATTTGCACGTTGGTATCTTTGTATTGCCAAGCGAAACTTATTTAACTGGTCATCGCTGGTCAACAACTTATGTTCCTGCAACAATGCTTTACGTAGACATTGATGCAACTAGTATGCCTCAACATCAAATATGGGCAAATGCTGGTGTATTCACTGGTTCAATTAGTGGCACAACATTAACTGTTTCAGCAATCAGTTCAGGATATCTTGAACGCGGTCAACTAATACAAGGCACAGGCGTAACAGCTGACACAAGAGTTGTTGGCTATATTTCAGCAGGTAATCCTGCTGGCGTAGGTACTTATATTCTTGACAAATCCCAAACGGTATCATCAACAGCAATGACATCTCATGATATGTTTAAACCAATCGAAAGTTTTATAGCTCCTGCTAATAGTGTTTACAGGGCCACGCTCGGTGACAGGATTGAAAAATCATTTGGCTTAGGCGGTAACGTAAATGTAGCAGAAGCTGATAAAGGAGTTTTTGTATTTGCTGTTAAAGCACTAGCCACAGGTACTGGAACACCAACACTGATGTACACTAAATACTGGAAAGAAGTGCGATAGTGTTACAAAAGTTTTGGCAGACAGAGTGGCTACTTTATGAGAAGGTAGAATTTGACGGGATTAACAACGTTATTATTGTTCATCCTGATGTAACTGTTTTAGATATTCGCACAGACGTTTACTCTGCTTGGGTTCGTTGGGTGCAAAGAGCACCTAACTTCCTACCTGCTATGAGGGCTTCAGGCGCAGACATTATTCCTAATGGTGAAACAGGTCTAACCTTCTTTATGACTAATGGCTGGAAATTAATATACAACCCTTCTGTAGTTGCAGTTTCAGGAGTTCTTTACTCAGATAACTATGACACACCTTATTGGAGTGCAGAAGGTAACCCTATTTATCCAGCTACTGTATCAGCGTTAGTCAACAGTGCGGTTACTACTCAAAACGTAGTTACAGGAACTGCACTAACAGCATCCGAAATGTGGTCGCACGTTGTAGAAGGTTTTACAGCGGAAGAAATGATGCGCGTAATGCTAGCCGCATTAGCAGGTAAACGTCAAGGCCTTGGTACAATAACAGAAGAATACATGGCTCAAGACGGTACAACACCACGCATCACGCTTACTCCAGATGTTAATGGTAATGGGACACCTACAATCAATGGCGCTATTTAAAGGAAAATTGTTTTCTGGGAATACTACTGGTGCAAGTGGGCAAGAGGTATACCCTGCGGTAACTGATGTAAAGTTAGGGGTGGTGTATGGGCCTAATGGAATTGATTTCATAGGCACATTAACCACAATAGGTAAAAAAATCCTATACCTTTTTGGGGATTAAATAGATTGCAATTATAGCAGTTTAACTATATTATAAAGCTAAAACATAAACGGAGATCCATACATAATGATTATAAATGAAAATGGGCAAGCGGCTAAAAAGCCAGAGCCTCAAGCAAAACCTAAAAAAGTATCAGATAAAGATGGCCAAAACAGTAAAAGCGCCTAAAACCCCCATCCTTAATAAGGAGGGGATGCGTAAATACAAGAACTATAATAATATGTATATGGACAGAGTTATATACGACGATGAACCCTATCGCTTGAGTGCTAAAAAAGGTAAAAACAAAACCCATAGTGCTTTTCCGGACGGTATAGTAACGCAAGGTAAAACCAAAGGTAAAAAAGTATGAAACCTTCACGTGGTATGGGGGGCATTAAACCTAGCACTTATAATAAACAAAAAGTTAAAAAGAAAAAACTTTACACCAACAAAAGAGAAATAGAAAACCTACCCGGCATAGATACACTTAATAGGGGAAAACTGGTTTGATGACATTTAATTTTATTACTGGTGTTAAAATTGGTTTTGAGTTCACAAATATTATTGGGTATGACCGTGACACTGAAGGGGAAGAATACCCTATAGCAGGGCTTATAATAAGTCTATGTATAATTGACGTAGGATTTTGGGTGAGAATATGGCAGTAACAAGAACAACATCAGGGACAACAGGCTTTAATTTAGACTTAAATAACCTTATAGAAGAGGCGTTTGAGCGTTGTGGTTCTGAATTAAGAACCGGATATGATTTACGCACAGCCCGAAGAAGCTTAAACTTACTATTAATAGAATGGTCTAATCGCGGTATTAATATGTGGACAATCGATCAAGGAGAAATATTACTTGATAAAGGTGTAATTACATATGACATACCATTAGATACCGTTGATTTGATGGACTTTGTAATAAGAACAGGCACAGGGCAGAACCAAAATGATATTGATATATCACGAATATCAGTTACAAGCTATTCAGCAATACCTAATAAAAATGCTCAGGGTAGACCAGTACAGGTATGGATAGATAGAAAAACAGGCGCGGCTAATCCAGACCCATCAGGTATTCAATACCCAACGATTAACGTGTGGCCTGCACCAAACCTAGATAACTACTACACGTTTGTGTATTGGAGACTGCGTAGGATGCAGGATGCAGGTGAAAGTGGGTCAATAACACAAGATGTACCATATCGCTTTCTACCAGCTATGGTTGCAGGGTTAGCGTTTCATTTATCTATGAAGATACCTGAAGCAATGCAAAGAATACCAATGTTAAAAGCAGAATATGAGCAAGCATTCCAGTTAGCCGCTGATGAAGATAGGGAGAAAGCATCACTAAGAATATCTCCAAGAATCGGGTATATATAATTAGACATGACAAAGGCTGAAGCAGTAAAGTTAGGGTTAAACCTTTACAATACAGGCAAGCCGTGTAAAAGAGGTCATATGGCTGATAGATATGTTTATAACAGAACGTGCTTAGAATGCGCTATAATAGGTAAAGAAAAACATCATAAGCAAAAATATAAAAAACAGAGATTAAAAATATTAGCTCAAGTAAAAGAGTACAAGAAAAACAATAAAGGCTTAATAGCTGCATTAAACGCTAAACGTAAAGCAAGTAAAAAAAATAGAACCCCAAAATGGTTGACTGTAGATGATACTCAAGCTATGAAAGAAATCTACAAGTTAGCTAAAATATGGGAAGAAACAACAGGTATTAAATGGCATGTGGATCATATAATACCATTACAAGGTAAAAATGTTTCAGGTTTACACACGCCAAATAATATACAAGTGATTACGGCTGAAGAAAACAATATAAAAAGTAATAAATATGGGGACTAAATACAGCTCAGGGAAACACTCGATAGCACAGTGCGACAGGTGCGGGTTTAGATTTAAACTCAACCGTTTAAGAGCACTAACAATAAAGACTAAAAATACTAGTATTAGGGTATGTCCAGAATGTTGGGAAGAAGATCACCCACAATTACAATTAGGGATGTACCCAGTAAATGACCCGCAATCGGTAATGAATGCACGACCAGAAACTTACGATGGCGGTAGTAGAACAATACAATGGGGGTTTAACCCTGTTGGTTTAAATAACCCATTAAGATTACCAATGGATAATAGTCTAGTAGCTACTATAATGGTTGGTATGGTAATAATATCATAGGTCTATATGAACTACACAGAATTAGTTGCAGAAATAACCAGTTACACTGAAAATCGATTTCAAATCGATGACATGAACACGTTTATCAAACAAGCTGAACAGCGTATATACAACACAGTTCAGTTTCCAGCAATACGTAAAAATACGACAGGTTTAACAACATCAGGTAACAGATACTTAACTTGCCCTAACGACTGGCTTGCAACGTTTTCTTTATCTGTCATAGATGCTGATGGCAACTACAACTACTTATTAAATAAAGATGTTAATTTTATTAGATCATCATATCCCAATACAAACGACACAGGAATACCAGAATACTATGCGCAATTTGACCAAGACTCCTTTATTCTTGGCCCTATGCCGGATAGTGACTATGACGTTGAGTTACATTATTACTATTACCCTGAGTCTATTGTTACTGCTGTTAATACATGGCTCGGTGATAATTTTGATTCTGCGTTATTCTATGGAGCGTTGTTGGAAGCGTATACGTTTATGAAAGGTGAGCCAGACATACTGGCTGAATACCAAAAACGTTACAACGAAGCTATGGCGCTGCTCAAACAATTAGGTGATGGTAAAAATCGCAAAGATGCATACCGAAGTGGGCAAACTAGAATGGATGTTCTATGATTGAGCAAACTCAATGTAACATATTTAAACTAAACCTATTAAGGGGATTAGAGAACTTTGCGGTTGGTACAGATTACACTTATAAAATAGCGTTATATACAAGCGATGCTACACTAAATGCTGACACAACCGAGTACACCACAGACAACGAAGTGGTGAGTTCAGGATATACAGCAGGTGGAGCGGAGCTAACTCCAATAGCACCACAGCTAAATAATGGTGTGGCGGTGCTATCATTTGCTAACGTTTCATGGAGTCCAGCAACCTTTACTACCGCTGGAGCTTTGATATATAATGCAACAACAAACGCTTCTGTAGCGGTGCTTAATTTTGGCGGTAGTAAAATGTATCTTACGGAATTTACAATAACTTTTCCGACAGCAGATGCAAACAACGCAGTTATTAAAATAATTTAGGGGAAACGCATGACACAAGAAACACAAAACTTTGGGGATAAAGCCGAAGTTTCATTAGCCACCAGCGCAGATGGCCAAGCAACAGTAGGTATGGAAGGTTTTTACCACGTAGAGTGTCACGATAAAGCCGGTAACTTAAAATGGGAAGAGAATTTCCCTAACGTAGTTAATGCAATAGGTAAGCAGCTAATGCTTAATACACTACTTAATGGTTCAGCATATACTGTTACAGGGCCGTTTATTGGTTTGATTAACGGCGCAGCAGCTACATACTCAGCGGCAGATACAATGGCGTCGCATGCAGGTTGGACAGAGTTTATTGCATATACTGTCGGTGGTTCAGCAATTAGAGGCACAGCTACATTTGCATCAGCTTCATCTTCAGGTACAACACCCTCAAACGTTACTACTGCAACAGCATCACCAATCGTACATACCATAACAGGTGCAGGTGGAACTGTTGGTGGGTGTTTCTTAGTGTTAGGTACAGGAGCTGTAAGCACATTAAATAGTACAGCAGGTACACTGTATAGCTCAGGTAACTTCACAATACCTAAAGCCACAACAGCCGGAGATACAATCTCAGTAACATACTCAACAACTGCAACTAGCTAAGGGTTTACTATGGCTTTAGCATTAGTAGATAGGGTGAAAGAAACGGCTACGGCTAATACCACAGTCAGTTTTAATTTATTAGGTGCTATTCAAGGATACCTAGCTTTTGATTGGGTAGGTAACACAAACTCAACATGGTATTGTGCTGAGGATGATCTTGGGAACTGGGAGGTAGGGTATGGTACGTACACTTCTGCGCCAGAACTTTTAACTAGAGATACGATTGATTCCTCTAGTGCTGGGGGGCTACGTATTACCTTCCCCGGTAGTTTACGAGTATTTATAACATACCCCGCAACTAGAGCCGTTACATCTGATGGTGATCAAGTAATAACAAACAAAGATATATCAGCTACAGACAACATAATTACAACCGCCGTTAGCGGCAACTTAACAAGCACTAATTTAAACGCTGCGTTAGCTGAACTTCAAGGGGATATTGATACTCGCACTACAACAACAACTTTTAATGCCCACCTTAATGATACCGTGGATGCGCATGATGCGAGTGCTATATCAAGTGTAGCAAGTGGCAATCTTGTAGCAACTGATGTTCAATCCGCGTTAAATGAATTACAAACAGACGTTGATACTAGAGCGACATCTAGTTCGGTTACCTCTTCTTTAGCACTTAAAGCTAATTTAGCCAGCCCTACATTTACAGGTACAGTAACTGCACCAACCATAGATGCGACTGTTTCACTTAATGCCAACAACATATATATAACTGATGGTACTGATTCTTTAGTTTTCGGCAATAGTAATGATTATAGAACTTGGTACAACGGCACATCAAATAAAATGCAGTTTGAAATGGAAGTTACTTGTTTGGGCATCCAGTTCACTGACAACGGCACTGAAAGAGCATACCTTGATAAAAATGGTAACTTCTCTATAAACGGCGCGGCAAAGGGAGTTATAACAACAGACAACGATGGTTCATTTAACTTAGCTACAACTAACAACTTCAAATGCACACCAACTGGCACGTTCACGCTTACCTTCACTAATCATACGGCTGGACAAAGTGGTTATGTATTGTTAATCAACACAGGCGGACATGCTATTAGTGCAGCAGCTACAACTAAGCTAGGGGCTTCTACTCTTGCAACTATTTCAGTAGCAGGGACTTACCTATTGTCATACCTAGATGATGGCACGAACTCCTATGTTACAGCATCAGGAGCTATGGCTTAATGAGCATCTTAGCTAACAGCAATGCTATTGAAAGTGGTGGGTATGCTATTAGCAACTCCTTGCGCTTTGAAACAACTAGCAAATACTTAAATAGAACACCAGCATCGGCTTCTAATAGAACTACCTATACTTTGTCTTATTGGGTAAAGAGAGGTGCGCTTGGAACTTACATGGCAACTTTTGGGGCTGGAACGTCAGGTTCAGATTATGACGGAATTAGGTTTGATCCATCTAATCAACTAGAGTTTTTCTTACAAGGAGCGACTGCATCATATATAACAACAACACAGGCTTTTAGAGACCCATCAGCTTGGTATCATTTTGTATTTTCTATTGATACAACACAAGCAACAGCATCAAATAGAATTAAAATATATGTTAATGGGGAGCAAATAACAGCATTTTCTACTGTAACATACCCAAGCCTAAATTATTCTTGTGGTATTAATAACAACATCGCTCATGCAATTGGCGCGTCATCAACTGGGGGGTTTAATACGTTTCTAGATGGCTACATGACCGAGATTAACTTCATTGATGGACAAGCACTAACACCTTCCGATTTTGGCGAGTACGATACTGACACAGGGCAATGGGTAGCCAAGAGATACACAGGTACTTATGGCACTAATGGTTATTACTTAGACTTTGAGGATGGTACTAGCACTACAACACTAGGCAACGATGTAAGTGGTAATGCTAACAACTGGACACTTAACAGCTTTACACGGTCTGCTGGAGTTGATGACTGTTGGATGGTTGATACACCAACTTCTAACTATGCAGTTTTGAATCATATAAATTTGATTGGGACTGGTGCTACTGCTTGGGCAAGTACATCTAAAGGCAATCTTAGAGGAACAACGTCAACTTCAATTGGTAGTGGAGTAGATGGAACAATGGCAATTAATAATTCTTCTTCTGATAAGTGGTATTGGGAAATTATATTATTATCAGGGGTTACAGCAGCGGCTAATGCCGCAGAGATAGGGGTAGCTGAAAAAACAGTAGTTGACGGTATAGGTACAGGGTCTACTATTTGGAGCTACACTTCTAGCCAATCGCCAACTTATACAAATGGTGACACCATAGGTGTTGCGTATGATGCTTCTATTTCAACTCTATATTTTTATAAAAATAATGTACTAGCAAAAACTATTACTTCTGTTTCATCCAATGAAGCGATGTTACCTTATCTAAGAGATAATCTTGTTAATATAGCAGTAGTAGGTGATTTTAATTTTGGGCAACGCTCATTTGCCTACACACCTCCAACAGGATTCAATGGGCTATGCACAGCTAATTTACCCGAGCCTACGATCGTACAAGGCAACCAACACATGGATGCTACGCTTTACACAGGGAATGGAGCAACACAATCTATTGTGAATGAAGCAGGGTTTCAGCCTGATTTAGTTTGGGTTAAATCAAGAAGTAGTGCTTTAAATAATAAACTAACCGATAGTGCTAGAGGTGTTACTCAGGGTTTAATTTCAAATTCTACTGGTGCTGAAACCACAGATACTACTGGATTAACCGCCTTTAATACTGATGGTTTTTCTTTAGGTGCTGATGCTACTTACAACACTAACACAGCGTCTTATGTTGGCTGGCAATGGAAAGCAGGAGGTACAGCCGTAACTAATACAGATGGGACTATTACTTCACAGGTTTCAGCTAATACTGATGCTGGTTTTAGTATTGCGACTTATACAGGAAATGGGACTGCTGGGGCTACGGTAGGGCATGGGTTAGGTGTTACTCCAAAGATTGTCATTCTCAAACGCAGGAGTGTAGCAAATGAATGGATTAATTATCTAACCTTTATAGACGGCACAATGGACTACGTAGTTTTTAACACAACAGCCGCAAAAATTGACTCTACTGCCACTCTACCAGCAAGTTCAGTATTTTCTCTACTTAGTGCCGTATCTGTAAATGCAAGTGGAAGCACTTATGTTGCCTACTCCTTTGCACAGATAGAGGGCTTTTCAAAATTTAGCACATACAAAGGCAATGGTAATGCTGATGGGACATTTGTTTACACAGGATTTAAACCTAAGTTTATCTTGATTAAAAGAACAGATGGCATATCCGATTGGAGAATTTATGACTCAGTACGAAGTCCTGATAATGTAACTAATGAACTTTTAAACCCAAATTTAACAGCCGTAGAAGCAACCTCGGGTTCAGATATAGATATTCTTTCTAATGGATTTAAAATGAGAAGCACAAGTGCTGGCATAAATGCTACTAACGCCACACACATGTTCATGGCTTTTGCCGAAAACCCATTCAAAAACAGTAACGCAAGATAAGGAGTAATTATGTTTTACCGACATAAAACAGAACAGTACATAACAGAAGGTAGAGCGTTCATTATTGAAGGTGTAACTTATCCTGCTAACTGGTTAAACAAATCAACACCACAACAAAAGGCAGACTTAGGACTAGTTGAGGTTACAACAACCAATGACCCTTTTGACCCTAAGTATTATTGGACAGGTGAATCACTAGAAGGTGCGGTAAAAACATTTTCAGGTACACCTAGAGAACTAGCTGATGTTCAAAAGCAAGCAACCGATGAAGTTAATGCTACAGCTTACACACTACTAGAAACAACAGATTGGAAAGTGGTGCAAGCAGTAGAAGCAAGTGAGCCGTTAGCTAGAGCTTGGGCGGTTAAACGCTCAACTATTAGAACTATTGCTCAACAAGCAACGGATGCCATTGCTATTGCTACCGATATTGATGGCGTTAAGCAAGTAATGGATGGGCTTGATTGGGGTAGTGGTGAGGAAGTTGAACTATCTTTGCCCGACCAATTCATTGAAGTTAAATTTGCTTTGCAAAAAGACATTGATTTGAAGGCGGTACAAACAGGCTTTAGTAGTGGCAACGCATTGATGCTTTACGCTGGATTCACAAATGGTTTCCAAACTCTAGCACAGACATTTGCAACATGGGAAGCATCCGTATGGTACGAAGCTGAAGTCTACAAGCAAGAAGTAATCACTGGAACTAAACCTATGCTAACACCAGAAGAAGCTGTTGCTTTAATGCCTGAGTACCCATTATGAAACGATATTTAATTAAAGTCGGGGACGCTCTCAGCCAACTGTTTAACGTAGTTATGCTTAATGGGCATCCTAACGAATCGTTATCAGGCAGGGCTTGGCGCTCACAATCTATATGGTACAAGGTTATTGATATACTTCTGTGGTTTGATAAAGACCATTGCCAGACAGCGTTTAACAATGATGTTCGTTACGCAAGAGAATTACTTTGGCTAGTACGCAAATAATATTAAATTTTTAAAAAGGGTTTTAAATGGACAGCCAAACAATAATTAACATCGCCATCGGTTTAGTTGGCGGCTTAGGCGGGTGGGTTTTGAACAATTTAAAAGAATCAATTGATGGTTTATACAAAGCAGACAAAGCGCTTACAGAAAAAGTTCAGCATATTGAACTCTTAGTCGCTGGCACTTATGTAAAGCGTGATGACATGGAAAAACTGTCCGAAGCTCTATTTAAAAAGCTAGACAAAATAGAATCCAAGTTAGATTTAAAGATGGACAAGTGAACAAGTTAATTGGACAAATAGAAAATGAATGAACCAAAATATATAAAAGAAGCAAGGTCTTTTATCGGGCTTCAAGAAATAAAAGGTAAAAAACACTCACCAACCATACTAGGGTGGTTATCTAATCTCAATGCTTGGTGGTCTGATGATGAAACCCCTTGGTGTGGGGTGTTTGTGGCACACTGCTTAAATAAGTACAACTATAAAATACCAAAACTTTATATGCGGGCTAAAGCATGGCTTGACTGGGGTGTAGAAATACCGGAACCAAAACACGGGTGCCTTGTGATATTTAATAGGAGTGGTGGTGGGCATGTAGGTTTTGTAGTAGGTAAAGACTACACAGGGCGCCTGCTAGTGCTTGGGGGTAACCAAGGTAATAAAGTCTCAATAGCACCGTTTGATACAGATAGAGTAGTAGGTTACCGCATGCCTGAAGGGTTTTTATTACCGATGGTAAACTTAGAAGTTATATCCAGCAATCAAATAACTTCAATGAATGAGGCCTAAACTTGTTTGGATTTAGTGCATTTTCAGAAGCGCCATTCAGTGCAACGCCAACGATATTTATATTCAGTATAGTTGAGGGTTTAACCGCGCTGGATAATAGTACGCAAACAACAACGTACTCAATAAACATTACAGAAGACATAGTAAAAGACACTGATTTAACTACATTAGGCTCGTTTTTGTTTGCTATTACAGAAAATAGTACCCCTGCCGCGTTGAGTGTAGTGTCATTGGGTATCGAATCAACCATAATAGAAAACATAGATGCCGGCACAATAACTGATGTAAATGCAGGATTTATTACCTTTAGGCAAGACGGTGTGGGTGTAGACGATACATTAAATGCAAAAACAGACTTTAACATTATTGCAGTTGAAGAAACAAATTTAAACTTAGACCAGACGGAAAATGTATTTTTTGTAACTGTTGTTATAGAGAATACAGGTTTATCCAAATCTGATAACACAATCACTGAGTATAATGCAGTTTTGACAGAAACTGTTACTGACGAGGTTAGTTACTACATAAGGGGATGGGTTAGTATAGTGGGAGAACAAAACCCTGATTGGGTTCTAGTGAATGACACACAAACAGACACATGGGTTAGTGTAGACACCACCCAAATAGACACATGGGTTGATGTAGATGACTCACAGTAAAAAATAGTGTAACATATCGAAAACAAAGGATAAATTATGGCAAGTACATTTTCACCTATATTGCGACTTGAGCTAATCGGTACTGGCGACCAGTCAGGTTCTTGGGGTAACACTACTAATGTTAACCTAGGAACGTTAATTGAGCAAGCGATTGCAGGTACAACTACTATTAATGTTACTACAGGTAATGTAACACTAACTGATTTTAACGGTACCACTGATCAAGCTCGTGCTGCAGCGTTGCGAATTACCGGTACACCCGGAGTATCTAGAAACATTATTGCGCCAGCATTAAGTAAAACATATGTAGTGGCTAATGGGTCAAATGCTACAGTTGTGCTAAAAACAGCAGCTTCTACAGGACTTACAATACCATCAGGTGAGGTCTACCTAGTATATTATGATACAACAACCACTGATTTTAGATTAGTTGGACGTGCTTCAACGTCAGCTAACACGCCAAATACGTTGGTGTTGAGAGATCCTTCAGGTAACTTTACAGCAGGAACTATTACTGCAACAAGCTTTGTAGGTACACTAACAGGTAACATCTCGGGAAGCCCAACAACAACAACCCAAACTGCTGGGGATAACTCTACCAAAATAGCTACAACACAATATGTAGACTCAGCAGTGGTTACTGCCACAGGTTCGCTAGGCACTATGGCTAGTCAGAATTCAAATACCGTGGCTATTACGGGCGGTACTATAACCAACGCCGCCCTTACTAGTGTGACCGTAGAGGGGTTGACGTTAGGGACTAATGCTACAGGTACAAAAACAGTCTCAACTTCTGCACCTTCGGGCGGCTCAAACGGTGATATATGGTATAGGTACTAACCATGTCTATTAGCGTAAATAATGGTAGCTATCAAACAGCTAAGGAAGTGTTCGTAAGAGACGCTGGGGTGTGGCGAGCATGCAGGGAAGTATATATAAATGTGAGTGGTACATGGCAACTTGTGTATGGAGTTAGTGGCGGTGGCGGTACTATATCACCAAGTGTCGGAACAAGCTCGTTTACTGTACCTGAAGGCATATATTCTATATCAGTCTCAGGTTGTGGCGGGGGTGGTGCTGGTGGGTCGGGTGACGGTGGTGCAAATAACGACGGACCCGGTTACGGTGGTGGTGGCGCAAATATTATAACTGCCAGTTATAGTGTATCTCCCGGGGATGTCCTTAGTATTTTAGTGGGCGCTGGTGGCACAGGGGCTTTTGGCGCAAGGGGCATAGCTGGGTCTCCCACCATGATTAGCGGAGCAGGCTTCTGTTTCTTTGCTGCTGGTGGTGGCGGTGGCGCTAGTTGGAATGGCTGGGGACCCGGTGACCAGCTTAGTCCCGCTTATTTAAACCCTTGTACTGGCTTGTCAGTAGCTGCTGTAGAAGGTGGTGTTTATCGTGGAGGCTTAGGTGCTAATGGTGCAAATGGTGGTGGTAGACCAACTGCAGGTACAACCACAAATGGCGGGGCAAACGGAGGTACTGGCGGAAATTACAATATGCAAGGAGGGACTAGTGGTGGGGTAGGTAAACTATCTATTACTTACTAAGGCAGAATCAGCATCTTGTTTGATTGCAGTATAATAAAGAAAAACAGTAAATAAAAGGAGTAGTATGCAAACCATAATTAAAAAGCCGTGGTACAAAAGTAAGACTATTTGGTTTAATGCTATAAGCGCCGGTATGATTGCGTTTGAGGCTAGTATGCACCTTATACAACCGCAAATAACACCTAGCCAATACTTAGGGTTGATATCGTTTATGGCAGTAGGTAACACTTTATTACGAGCGATTACAACCCACGGGATTGAGAAATGATACCCCTACAGGCGAAAGTTGCACTATTAGTAGTGGTTGTTGTAGGCTCCTTTATAATGGGTTGGAAGGTAAATAGCGCTTTTGCAGCTAAACGTGAAATGGCTATAAACGAAGCTAAACAAGAGTTTATGAAAGCTTATCATACAGCAGAAGCTAACAAAGCTAACGTGCTTGAAAACAGATTACAGGAGTTAAAAGCAAATGAAAGAATTATTGAACGTGAGCGGATTAAGATTGTTGATCGCCCTGTGTATTTCAATGAGTGTCTTGATGCTGACGGGTTGCAAATCATTGAACGTGCAAGAACAGGCAAAGCCCATCCAAGCGAACCTACTAACTAAGTGCACGGAGTTAACGAAGCATGAAGGTACAACAGGTAATATGGTGTTGTTAACGTTAACTACGTGGGCTTCGGAATATAATGAGTGCGCAGCAAGGCACAATAACTTAGTTGATGTAATTCAAACTATAGATGAGAAGTAATTATGCCGTTAACCAAACTAGTATTTAAACCGGGAATTAATCGAGATCAGACTAATTATGCTTCTGAAGGCGGTTGGTATGCTATGGATAAGGTACGATTTCGTTCAGGCTTTCCTGAGAAAATAGGGGGTTGGGTAGTAACTACGCTTGACCAATATGCAGGTGCTGCTAGGTCTTTATACCCATGGATTACAGCAGATGGAGCTAGTTTAATCGGGATAGGTACAAACGAAAAAATATATGTTGCTGTATCCTCTAACTTAATTGATATCACCCCTATAAGAGAAACATACACATCTATAACAGCGGCTTCAACAAATAACTGTTTTACTACCACTCTAGGATCTAATGAAGTTATAGTGACCTTAACAGCTCACGGAGCAACTGAAGGTAGTTATGTAATATTTTCAGGGGCAGTAGGTGTTGGTGGAATTCCTGCGTTAGAACTAAACACTGAGTTTAAAGTATCTAATGTATCAATAAATCAATTTACAATTACAGTAATTACGTCAGCTACGTCAACGGTGGCGTCTGGCGGTGGCACAGCTATAGAAGCTGAGTTTCAGGTTAACATTGGGAATTTCAATGTAACTGCCGGATATGGCTATACTACAGGAACATGGAGTCGAGGTTCTTGGGGTTCAGGTACAACAACACCTATATTTCAACCTGCTAGATTAATTGACTTTCAAAACTTTAACAATGATTTGATATTTAATATTGATGGTGGAGACATATACTATTGGGCATATGACACCTCATTTACAACAAGGGCTGTACTACTCTCTAGTTTAGGTGGTGCATTAGCTGTTCCACAACAAGTAAACAAAATACTGTTTGCTTCATCCGGTCACTTGCTAGCGCTAGGCTGCACTGAATATAATGCGTTAGGATCAGCCCCTACCTATTCAGGTACGTTTGACCCCCTCATGGTGCGTTGGGCTAATGTAGATGCTGACCTTGGCCCTGAGCCCCAGAACTGGAAGCCAGAGCTAACTAACACATCAGGCTTTTTTAGATTACAATCAGGCTCAGAAATTGTAACAGCAGTTAATACACGTCAAGAAACACTGATATGGACTAACACTGCGTTGTACTCTATGCAGTTTTTAGGTACAGCAGAAATATTCTCACAACAGCCACTATCAGCACATATTTCTATTGTTGGACCTAATGCTGTTGCAAGTGCAAATAACGTTACTTACTGGATGGGTAATGATAAGTTCTATTCCTACTCTGGTCGTGTTGACACCCTACCATGCACCCTACGTCAGTATGTGTTTACTAATATTAACCGTACTCAAGGCCAGATAATCTTTGCCGGTAGTAATGCGCAGTTCAATGAGATTATATGGTTCTATTGCACTACAAACTCTACTGCCATTGATCGATATGTAGTATACAACTACAATGAAAACATTTGGTACTATGGGCAAATAAATAGAACTGCATGGAATGATGCGGGTAATACTGAAAAGCCTACTGCAGTTTCAAGTGGTTGGCTATATGAACATGAATCAGGTACAGATGATGGGCAACCGTTAGGTGCTCCACCACTAGGGATGAACTCATTTATTCAATCTGCTGATGTTGATATTTCAGACGGTGAACAGTTTATGCTGCTAAGACGAATTCTACCTGACGTAAACTTTGTGGGTTCTGAAGTAGATAACCCTGTAACTGGCGCACCGGTTAACCAAGAAGTTACAATAGCTATAGGGGTTAAAAACTTTCCCGGAGCTGTTTCAGAGCAATTTGATGCAAGCGATATTGATACGGAAAGAAGCATTATAACAGAAGCTGTAATTGATCAGTACACAAATCAAATATTTGTTAGATCTAGAGGTAGACAAATGAACTTCCGTATTAGCTCATCAGAGATTGGTACGCAGTGGCAACTAGGTATGCCTAGATTTGATGCTCGTGGTGATGGTAGAAGAAGTTAATGGCACAACAAAAAATATTAGCCCCTTCCTCTCCTAATTTACCGCTTGCCCCAAGCGAATATGAACGGCAACATTTTGATATTGTAAATAATACCCACCGATTATATTTTAACCAGTTAGATAGATTCGCATCTGCTGTTATTAATGGTGGTCCGTTTGAGCATATTGACTTTATTACTGATGCACCTATTGGGTATAAGACGGGTAGATTGAACTGGAACGTAACAGACGCTACTCTTGATATCGATATGG
>TARA_R110000772_G_scaffold4247_1_pt1 | contig 20122 bp, 16 predicted proteins | sample TARA_R110000772 | Tara Oceans TARA_R110000772 (sample SAMEA4397948) | marine metagenome | biome: Polar Biome; feature: [SRF] surface water layer (ENVO:00010504); material: water (ENVO:00002006), including particulate matter (ENVO:01000060) such as... | depth 5 m | reverse complement strand
ATTGATTTGTCTTGGTCTCTATTTGTGTACCCGTAGTAAGTTCCCATGTATTATTATTGTTTAATTAAATCTTATCCCTGAGAAATCATAAGGTTGAATCCCGAATTGCTGAATTGGATCGTTTATTCCTGGTAGTCTCGTCAGTTGATTAAAATCACCCAGAGGCTGCACACCGGCTTGTGGCGCAAAAACTGATGCTGTATTTCCAACGCCATTGCTTACTGCGAATGGAGCTACTTGTGGCGTTCCCGATGTAGCTGCCGCTGTAGCTGGAGCCGCTGGATCGACTGTTTTGTAAAGCTTTGACCCAGCATATAATGTGTTAGCTGCTGATCCAAGACCTTGTACACCTGCTGTAAACTGAGCCCCTGCTCTTTCGTCTGCCTGTGCTGCTGCCATCTGTGCCCCTTGTGCTGCATTTAAGTCTAAGTTTGCGAGTTGAGTGTCTGCTGTTTTTTGTTCGTCTACTATAAGCTTGTCTCTGTCGTAAATAGCTTGAGCTTGGTCTTGTCTTATTCCTTCAGCTCCAGCCTGGACCTGAGCCTGTAATCCCGGTAAGCCACCCTGGACTGCTCGCTGACCACTCTCTCTAAGGCCTTCAATTGCCTGTTGCTGTCCGGCCACTAAAGCTTGTTGTTCTAATTGATAAGACTCTAATGGCACCTGTAATTGCTCCATTCTCCTAATTTCAATCTTTCTCTTAGCTAATTCTAATGAATCTGCGGCCGCTCTAGCTGCTTTTCTAGCTGCTTTCTTTGATTGGAAACCCTGAGCTATACTCATTCCTGCTCCCGCTATACCTACTACTGCCGTTGTAACTGCTGCCATAATTTATAATATTTTTACCATTTCCGTACAGTTCTTAGAACCTTCTAGGTATCCTGTTTCTTTGTAAACGTTAATTAATGATGGATTCTTAAGTACAGAGTATGAGTACTTACATCCGGTGTTTTTCAAAACAATATCTATTGTATTGATTAATAGACTAAATGCTTCTTTTCTTTTCTCTTTATCCTTGTAGTCAAAGTTAGAAACTATGAACTCACAAAGCCCTGTTTTTGAGTTTGTTATGTACATATATCCTGCGCAAACCGGTATATCTCCATCATAAACTATAAGCCCCCCTTCACCGTTGTCAGGAAGAAAGTCCCTAGATGGGGCCTCCCATCTCCAGTCTTTCCACCACTTTACAAGTATCTCGTCGTAATCAGTGTACGTTAAATTCCTAATATCCATTAGATGCAAATATACAAAATTTTACGGATAACTCTTGAATAAATTTGCAGATACTCCATAAAGTTCTACAAAACTTGTTGAGCTATTTGTAAGGGTGTATCTTAGGTAATATCCAGTGGCTCCGTAAGACTCAGCGATGTTGTTTCTTATATACATCATGTACTGTCCAGCGGTAGGTATGGTGGCCTGTAAGCTGTCGCTATCTATGGTTATAGTTATATCTGTGGTGGCCGTTATTTGTCCAGCAAACACAGGTGATCCACCTACAATACTGTACATCTTATCTCCAACAGAGACCATTGACCCAATATTAAAACCAAACGTTACAACTACAGCTGATACAACTGAAGAATCAACAGCTGTTGATGAGCCAATACCTTGAGCCGATCTAGCCTCAAAAACGTTATCATCGTCTGTTCTTCGTATGTATGCGTGATATTCACCTTCCTTTAGTGAGAACCATGAGCTATCAATGTATCCTGACTCTAGGTCACTCAATACGGAGCAGTCCCACGGGGAGTTACCCTCCAGTGCGAATGTCTTGAACCTCTTAACCTCACTTGGAGAATCGTTCACAACACCGGTAATTCTTGAGTCCCCTTGTATTCCATAGAAGTTATTCCTGGAAGAGTTGTCGGAATTATGCTGGTAGAGCTTCCCTCCCTTAAATGAGTAAAAGTGGTTATTCATCCCTACCATTCTCTCAGGGTAAAAGGAGTAAAATGAAGGCCATCCCTTAGCCGTTTCACTGTATGTTAGTGTATATGCCATTTTTTTTGTTATATATTAATTATATTCCCATACCAAGTACAAGTAAGCTTCAACGCTTTTTGAGTACGTAAACGTACCGGTGGCGTCATCTCCAGTTTGAACAACTGTTGCTTCTGATAAAAGAGGCGATAGAGTGGCTATGTCTTGATCTGTGTAAAGAATGTTGGATGATAAGTATTTAAGCCTATAGGCAGCGTCCCAAGGCAGGTTGGTTACCGGAGTCGTATGCTTCATTGTGACCACGGAATTACTTGGAGGGAATGAACCCTGACCTGAAATACCTGTCTCATTAACGTATGTCGATACTGGCCCCTCTCCAAGTACTGTTTGCCCTGATGCAGACACTGAATCTAGCGCCCCCTGACTCCATGAGTAAGACCTGTTAACAACAGAACTCTCTAGAGAGGTCGCATTCGTTACGAACTGTATAACACTAACCGCTTGAGTATCTACGCAGCCAAAGCTGAAATCGTAGGTCACTGGTTGATAGACGCCAGGTGATACCTCATTAGGTATAGGCGTGATCGTCACGAAAGCGGTATTTATTGCGTCTAAGTCCTTATTAAACAACCTCGTACCTGTGGTATTAATAGTTTGATTTATCACCTCTGTACCTCCGTACACTACAGATAATTGAGCGCTTCCCGCATACACAGCAGCATACTGAACTATTTGTGTATTAGGCTCAACTAGTTGCACGGCCACCGTGTAGAAACCTACATCTTCACCGCTCACCGTCGTACCGGCAGAGGTATGTGATATTACTACATTCGATGGATTTTGAGGGGACGTCAAAAGACTAACACTCCCTATTATAGCTGTAAACTGAGACACGCCCCCAGGGGCTACATTTTCTGTTAGCACCTCAGAGGAGCCATAGAAAAATTCCCAGTCTATATCGCAAGTTCCAAGAACATCTTGCAGTTGTATTTCATAATTAAGGTCTTGACCGAGTACCGCTCCTGTTTGAGAAATACTTACCCCACAACCTAATGATGGTGTTTCAATTGGTCTCTCTGTATCCGTAAATGTTAGAACGTACTCATCCATGTAGGAATCATATGCCCCTAGTTTTATTTCACGATTACTATCTATAAACGTATCTCTAAACCAAGATCTCATACCTAATGATGATATTATGTTTAATGCTTCTGCGGAAGTACCCCCTTTAAGATTGACGACAATACCCCTCTTTGAATCCGTAAAGAATGTGTCCGGACCTTCAACGGCAAAGCTTTCAGTGTCCTGGCTTATCCCTATCTCATCAACTCTAGACATTTGTGTGCCTAGAACATGCGGAGTGCTTACAATAGCGCCTCCTGCCCCAGCATCTGAAAGTAAGTTCTTACCTCCAAGTACGTATGATATCTTATCCTCTTGAAGTACTAAAATATCCGTCTGCCTTCCGTGTAATTTATTAATAGGACCGAATGACTGCTCAAGTGATTTATAGTTAGCTAATCCAAGATTAAACTCATTTAGCTTGTTTAGATTGGTGCTTGCATTGTATACGCCGCTATACGTCATATCTGCGTACCTATTGGCTTCTTTGTAGTCTTCTTCAGACACAGATGTAACCCTGGCACCTATTCTAAAACCTGGTGTTGAGTACGCATCGTTTATTTTAAAACTTTCAACTCCGTTTCCAAAAACAAAGCAGTTGTACATGTCTAGATCTATAACAGCAGGTAGACTGCTTGTTTGATCTTGAAAAGATCCATAATGCCCAAGTATAGGGGTGTCACCCGTGTATACCGCAGGGGTGTATGATATGGCTATATTATCTACAGATTGAGGGGACGTTAAAAGACTAACGCTTCCTATTATAGCTTGCACCTGGAAAATTCCCCCAGGGACTATCTCTTCTGTTAACACCTCAGAATCAACGGCTCCAATCATTGGTCTTCTATATTGAAATGTTTGAGGAAGACTCTCGGCCAATTGTACCCCCATAATGTAATTACCTACAGAACTATCAGCAGGACTTTGAATAGGATAACTCTTGCTGCTCTGGTAGTAAATATCGTCACTTACTTCTTCTGGTTTAGTTTCAAAAACAAGTAATTCACCTGGCTTTATTATTTCGTATTCTATTCTAATCCTAGAAGGCCTGTTACTGGTACCATTACTCATTACATTAGCATAAAGCCATGCGTTACCATCGGCATTTCTCACATACTGTATGGTGATTTGTCTATCTAAGTATACCGGTTCATAAGCCCAAACATCCCCAGTATAAAGAGGTGTGACAGGGTTGCCAGGGTTATATACGACAGTTTTATTCATCTGAGTCGTCGTCAATATTTGAGGGTACCATACCGCAGTGTTTTCGTCTCCATCTGAAATACCACCCATCCCATTGTTTCTGTAGGGTTGATCAAAGTTTACATTCTCTTGAACTATAAAGTCGTAAAGATTATCGTATGAGTTTTGAGCACTATAGGTTTGTTCAAACCCCCAATCAAAATCGAATGAACCGAATCTATAAGACCTAATTTTTAGTCTAACTTTAGACCCTGTTGGAATAGCTATTTCACGGTATTCTTGAGGGGATGTATCTGGAATTTCTTCAGAAGTAGAAGCAAGTATACCCCATATACCTGATGAATATTCTCCCGTATAAGAGTTTTCTGTGGTAGCTAGTAATGGGTCGTTTATTATTGAAAAGTTATTAGCTCTCACCTTCATGTATAGACCGGCAGATTCAGCAGAGTCAAGAAAATCTCTCTCTTGAGCCTTTATATCTAGTATTTTTGTTGTGATAAGCTCTCCTGTGGGTCCCGCAGAGTCCGACTTAACAATTAATACATCACCGGTAGCGGCTTTAGTTTGGTTATCCCCCTCCAATCTAATCCACCAAGCCCCACCATCAACATAGTCTTGATAATAGAAATTTGAATATATGGTTTCATAATCTCCGGCGCTAGGTTTCACAACAAATCTATATCTCTTTGCCCAGCTTGGGGCTAAGCTATTTACAGATACTCTTATTGAATTCTGGGTAACCATTTGCTCTGAATTAACAAATATAGTATTTTCAGTACTTACGAGTGCGGTAGACGCTCTCTCGTATTCATCCATGTATTCAATCGCAACTTCGTAATCCCTGTTACTGTGCCAACTAGCTGCTTTCTCAGAACCAGCTAGTGAAGCTTCTGCATTCGCTGACCTGAAAGTCTCGTAAGCAAACAACCCTGGGGTAGCCACTTCTTCAAATTTCACTCCTGGTAAATTAAATTTCACAAAGTCTCCTACGTGATCTATGGTTATTTGAGAGTCATAAAAGCCACTAAGAATATCGTATTGAACCAAACTAATTTTATCCCATACCGTAGGGGCAGTAGCCGCTACAATGTTGTTAAAGAAGAAATCGGTCATGCTAGATCCTTCACTTGAATTTGCGTAGGTACTGGTAAGGTGTACTGACGCTAGAAATTCAGAACTAGTCGCCAAGTCATTTACGCTATCAAAATCTCTAGGCAATCTGAAAGACCAACCAAATACAAGGTCGTTTTCAACGGTGGTGGGGTAGGTTGTGCCGAATGGCTCAAAAGAATAGTGTAGAGCTTTAACGTCTACATATAATATCATTCCCTCTGTCAGATCTTGTCCAGTAAAGTCTAAAGTGAAACTTGTAGAATTAAAGACTGGTTCATGGGAGTCTGTAACACCCAACACACCCTCGCTTACATCCTGAGAAATCAACTCTAGATTGTAGTTTACGTTTGTATCAATATTATACCCATCAATATAATTTCCGTACATTAACCTGTTCCCCATTACCGTCTGCTGACTTGCCTTTCTAGGCACATTGTCGAACATTCTTAGTAGTTCAGACTCAGTTAATGTAGTGTATATTTTCTTGTTACTAAAAGAGACAGACCTTATGAGATCGTCTCCCCACCCTTCATCTTGCTTGTTGAATTTCTGTACAACAGCTACTACGTTTGAGTTTGACTGCTTAAAGCAAAGATCCACGCCTTTAACGTGTTTAGATCCAGTATTGAAAGACACCTCAACGTTGTTGAAGCGATTCCTCATTCCAACCATGTCGTAGTCAGAGTAATCCAATTCAAATTGTCCAGGTGAAAACGCCAAATCTGAGAACTCAGATAAGGCTGAGTATTCTCCGTCTGCGTACTCATACCTGTATGAAAATCTAAGGAACTTGTCCTCCATGAAGTTCTCTGTAGTTACGTTTGTTCTTAGGCTTAAAGTAGGGGCCTCAATTGGAGGCTTAACTATAACAGATATGTCGTCCTCAGAAATAAGGTCATAGCCAACCGTGCCTACTGGTTCGGGATACCCTCTTGTTACGTTTATTTTTCTTGGAGCGTTATAGTTATCTGTAAAAAACAACAGGTCATCAACAAGATTTATTGAGTTTATCGGATAGTCTGCTGAAAAATTAAGAACACTGGTACTAATAACGTGGTATATCAGGTTGTTACTTTCAACGCTATAAGAAAGAATCATATCTACAGCTGGAGAGGTTATGAACCAATACAATGTGTCTTTTGTTCCGTTATCGAAAACACCTATACACTTTGCATCAACTAATGGAGCCCCCTTGTACATAGCCGAAGCTAACTCTATATTGCCCTTTGAATTTTCAGCTGAACCAGCCTCACCATCCTCATCAGAGGCTATTCTAATGTTTTGTGCGTCTATATAATCCCCAGGACCTATAAGTCTCTCGTCTAGACTCTTGTTCATTCTAGACCCAATAAAGTTGTTATTTATATTCATTCTATTTTATCCATTTATTTTGACCTCTCATATTCATGAGCAGTCTACCTGGGTGAATATTACTTAATCTTATTTTAGCGTTTCTAAGTAGGGCTGTTTTTTCTTTTCTAGCCCTATTTACGATATACTCTTGTACCCCAAACTTACTGCTAAGTATTGAGTACCTGAGATACGCATATATATAGTCCTCAAACAATTTGTTTACGCTTACCTTGCTATCGTCTCCGCTCTCCATTCCGTCTGAAACATACTCAATAATAACGGTTTGGTCTGCCATATGGGAGCTGAAATTTATTACACCGCTTTTCTTGTCTATTTTAAATGTAGGGTTTGAATTAGCTGTCTCCGTATTTAATCCCATTCTAGCCCCGACCTGAATATCAAAAACCCATTGCCCATCTATATTGTATCCGCTACGACCATTCATTGGGCCGTCTCCTAAGTAAGGGGTTCTCTGTAGACCATCTATCCTGTCTCCATCTAAAAGAGACGTACCTATAAGCACGTTCCCTTCGTCATCAAAAAGAACCCTACAATCATTATCTTGAAGGTAACTTTGAGCGTAGTTTGTTTGAATGTTTTCTGTTAAAGGCCTAAGCACCCCATTGTCGTATAGAGATATTCTAACCCAGTTAACAAAATCAGGTGGTAATACAACCCTTAAATTATCGCAAACAGTTAGTTCAACGATCTTGGTTTCTTTCATTGCGTCGTAATTCAATTCCTGAATACCACGCTTTGCATGAAATAATGCGTTATACCTCTCGACGTTGTTTATTAATTTATCGTTACCAACATACATAAGCATGAAGTTGTTGACGATATCTATTATATTCGTGTACTGGTAAGTTCCCCAGTTATCTTCCTCCCAATCATTACCTGCATTCTCGTAATATTGATACCCTGTTAAATATGCCATGTCTTACTGTTGTGTTTTTTGTTCCATTACCTCTTCGTTACTACCAAATTGATAGACGTCTTTCTCTCTTATCGATATACCAGCATACTGTAGTATTTTAGCCACCAAAGAAGGTGCGTCTGATTCTGGTAATTCGAAGTCTTGATAATCACTAGCTGACTGATCAAATACGGGCTCGCCCCCTGCAAGGGATGCGTATGTCCATTTTGGAGCTAAGGGACTCCTTACGTACTGTAAAATAACACTTGGGATGGTATCGGGGTACACGGTTATATCGTTTCCATTTAATACATAAGCTGGAAAGGTTACATTGGGAGCTGTTAGGTTTGAAGAAGTAAGCTGAAGTATCTTATTATTAGATACACGCTCTACCTCTCTGGTTCCATATCTTACAACATTTATTAAGTAATAATCTGCTGGCAATGGAAATACTGGTGCACTCGTATCATCAGGTGTAGCAATTGTTGAGAAGGTGTCGATCACTTCCTCTAGTCCTTTAAGTAAATCTGAATATCCGCTACCTGAACGCCTTGCATTTTGCTTATATAATTGCTGAGAGTAACTATAAAAATAGTCCTCAAACAAATCTAATTGCGCTTGCTTTGCATATAGGTTAAAGTCAGATGGTGTAATGTACCCGAAGTTTTGCTTGTTAGCGACAGCAAGTACAGTGTTTCTTACGCTGTTTATCATCTTGTAATAATTTACGCAAAGATACTTAAAAAAAAATAAACCCTCCGATAATGGAGGGCCTATTGATTGTGTTAGTCTTGCAACTTATTTTCTAGCATCGTCATAACTTCAATGCCATCATCGGTCTGGAAGAATGAAGATAATGTGTAAACTGCGTTCTGTCCGAACGGCACACTTATTACTTTCGTTTTATTACCTTTAATATTAAAGTAAATATCCTTTCCGTTATTTTTTAGTATTAGTATTTTTTGATCAATAAGCTTAGATGATAAGTTCTGCATCTTTAGCATAGGATCATTAAGGGTGTCTAAGAAATCTTGCGGATCATTCTTAGCGTACAACCTTACATCTCTCTTTAGTTCGGATGTAGACATCTTGTCTACGTTTAGAGATAGCACTACTCGTCCAATTGTCTCAAGCATTTCGATACCTAAATCACGGGCCTGTATTTGAGCCTCTAATTCGTAATCTAAATCCTCTACCTGAACACTAGCGTCTTTTTCTCCGTCAATTTCAGCGAATATCAATCCATTCCCTGGATGTAGAGATAAAAATTCTTGTAAGATTGGGTTTGTTCTAGAAACATTTAACATCCCTCTGCTAAATACAACAGGTTCTAAAATAGCATTACCATCTTGGTCATCCTCAAAAGCTGACTGTTGGTTAGATGCATATCTTAACGCTCTGTTAGATTGGCCGTCAAAATGTAGCAATGGTTTTCTTCTAGTATTTCTTGTGTTAAGTGAATAACTTAATGGAGCGGTCACTCCTATTAATCGGTAAGTTCTGTCCTTAAGGACTGTTTGTTTTTTCATTTTAATTAAATTTAAAGTTTATAAAAAAGGAGGGACCACTTAGTGCAGTCCCTCCTTAGAGTTTAATACTACTTAAATAAGAAGAAGTTATTTGCACCTAAAGTACAAAGAGCTCTCTCAGATAAGAAGTGTACTTCCATAGCATCTTTATCGCTATTTGATGCACCACCAGCTGAACCAACAACCCATGATTTCATCTTGCGATCTTCAGCTTCAGAAGCTCGGTAACGAACGTGTAAGAATGGTCTCTTAGCGTTTTTACCCATAACTTGATCATATACTGAAGTAGATCCAGCAGGTACTAATACACCGTTGATCGCTCCACCTGTAATTCCACCACGCATAGTAGCATCATTTAGGTATTTCCAGTCAGACTTATAGAAGTCATATCCTCTACGGAATCCAGAGAACCCTAAGTTCAATGCCATATCGGTATCATTATCGAACAAACCGTAAGAAGCTCCTGAAGAACCAAAATTGTTTTGTGCAGCTAACATATTATCAATCTCGAAAGAGAAATCTCTATCAACAAATAATACATTCTCTTCGATAGATCCTTGCTTGTCTAAACGAGCAACAACCGCATCCCATTCAGTTAAGTCAGCTAAAGCTCCAGCGGCAACGTTTCCTCTGTTTTCTAGTACATATAAAAGACCTTCAGATCCTTTATTTCCTAAATCTCCAGTAGCAGCAATTGCTCCAGAACCAGTCTCAGCAGGTACAGCTTCAATCATAGCAGTCTCTAAGTAATCTTCGAAACGTAAACGAGTTTCGTGCTCAGATTTTAAATACCATAGGTATCCGTTTGCTCCGTTTTCAGTAGTAACTTCAACCCATCCGATTTGTGCCATATCTGATCCAGATACAGTGTACTTGTCTTTGATGATGATTGGAGAATTTTCGAAAATTTCGCTTTCAGCTTCTAAAGCACCTTCCATGCCGTTAGATCCTTTTTTGAATTCAGAACCGTAAATGAATACAGTAACTGTTCCAGCATAAGCAGCTTGTCCAGCAGCTTCATAGAAAGCAACAGTGAAAGTAAGACCGCTAACAGCAGTAACAATACCTTTGTTGTTCAATGTAGAAGCAGCGGTGTTATCAGAGATCATAACCGTTTGGCCTACTCTAATAGCAGAAGCAGTAATTCCTGCGTCGCCTACAGTAAATACAGCGGTATCGTCAGTTGACGCTCCAGCAGATGTTACTGATGTATATTTAATGTGTAATCTTCCTTGCTCAGACCACTTGATAAGGTCAGAGTTAGAAGGCATCTCAGCTCCTACTAAACGTAAGAAAGAAGAGATAGATCGGTTCCCGTAACGCTCGAATTCTGCTTCATGCGTGTCAGGTAAATATTGACTTAAAAAGTCAAAGTTTGAAATGTAAGATCCAGGAGTAGCTACTTGCGACGGAGTCGGTTGTAAGCTAAATCCAGGAGTTGGGTTCACTGTAAGTGCCATAATTTTTGTTTTTTTTAATGTTTAACGTTTTTTAATTTTTAAACCACGCCCGCTGTCTTGTTCAATAGCTCGAATTTTGAATCCTGAATTGTCTTTTAGTTGCTGTGGTGTTGCTCTGACATCCATGTTTATATTCTTTGATTGTCTTGAAACATTTCCAACAGCATCAGCCTTGCCTTTCTCATAGAAAAACTCAGCCATCTTGTCAGGGTTCAGCGCCGCTGATAAAGCTTTATGATATCCTGTTGCATCTGTAATAACTCCTTGATCATCTAAATACTTAGAGATAAAGTTGTTTACGTCAGATTGAACACTCTTCACTTCGGCTACATCTCCAGGACTAAAACTCATCTTTTGATCTCCGACATTGAACTCAAAACCTTTGAACTCATCGTTAAACAATTCGTCTGTTTTTTTCTGAAAATACTCAGAACGCTTTTTGTTCTCATCTTGAACATTTTGCGATTGTGATATATAATCCTTGTAAGCATTGTAGGAATCTAATTCGTCATCTTTGACAAGACTTCCAGTTGACTCAACCGGAACCTTATACGTCTCCTTTAACTTATTAAAGTACTTCTTTGCTTTTGCAAGTTCTCTTTTTTTTGCGATTTTCTTTTGCTTAATCTCAGAATCATCATCTAAATTCTCGTCATAAGAAAACTTATCACTCATGAGGTACTCAATATCCTCTGAGTCAAGATCTTCTTCTGTAGAAGCGTAATAGTCTCGCAACAATTGATCAGGTTTCATTTCATCAAAATCAGCTTGAAGCTTCATAAAATCCTTGATACCACGACCAGTTTCCTTTTTGTAATCTAAAAACGCAGACACGTCTTCTGGTAACTCATCAATTTGCCCCTCTTGAGCAAATAAATCGTCAACAGACGCAATGTCTTTGTTGTATTTATTCTTAATAAATGAAAGAACGTCCTCTTCGCTGAACTCCTCAGCTTCACCTACAATCTCCTTGTCGGTAGTAATCTCTTGTTCTACAGGCTGCTCTTCAACAGCATCCGTAGTAATTTCTTCGTGCTGATCCAGTAAGGTTTCTTCAACCTCTTGTACAGACTTTTCACCTGGTCCTGGGACCTCTTTTACTTGATATTCCATATTTGATTTGATTTAAAGCGCAAAATTACGCATTATTTAATTTAATTTATTAGCGAGGTTCAAACTCCGCTAGGTCAAAACCGTCAAGCGTATCTTCGTTAGACTCAAAGTTAACCGGAGGTAGATCATTTGCTCTTTGCTCTATTAACTTAGACTGCTGAGTGTTTTGCTTGCTTATCCTTCCGTCCTTGGCTTTCTCCTTAGAGTCTTCCCTTTTCTCTAAAGCAGTAGCGTCAACATTCCTCAACTGCATATTAAGATCAAACTCTAGTCTCATTAATTCTGACTTTATTTGAGCTTCACCACGCATTCTTTCTATGTCAAAGCCAGCCTTAGCTTGTGCAACTTGCATCTCAGATTGAGTCTCCATTTGAATTTTCTGAGCTGAAGATTGAGCCGCCATCTGTTGGGACTGCATCTGAGACTGTTGTTGAGATTGCATCTTCTGCATCTCGTAACTTTGTCTTGCCTTTTCTTTTCTCTTTCTCTTAACCTTTAGTAGCTGGTTGGCCAACTTAACGTTCTTAATCTCTCTAATGTCAATTGCATCATCTAAGTCAAGCGTATCCCTAGAAAGCGCTACTTGAATATTATTCTCAAGTTGCTGCTTCTCTTCGTCATCAGGAACCATTTCTATAAAAATACCAAAGTCATATAGGTGTAAATCCTTGATATCGTTAAGGAGGTTTACATTGTATTTTCCAATCTGCATCACGAACTCTTCCTTAAACGGATGATATTCAAGCGCATCAGATACCCTAGACGTTAAAGCTACAGCTAAATCTCTGCTTATATCTAAACTAGCCTCTAGTATATGTCGTGTTGCGGTATTACTGTTTAGCGCCGCTAACTTCTGTAGCCCAACTAAAGAGTTAGGATCTGGCATAGAACCATCCCTAGCCTCATTAAGGCCAGTAACGTCTCTTAGCATTTGCAAGTAATGATTATAACTTCCAATTAAACTAGATATTTTACCTTGAGCTGAGTTCTTAGTAAGCTCCTGAATAGGAACCCTGGCATTGTTAAATTCTCCATCACCAGTATAACTTCTGCCTATAACACTACCCGTTTGGAAATACAGTCTTAGTGCATCCTCTGGATTATAAGCATTACCGTTACCAAGATCAACTTCATTTAGTCCATCCGCATCTATAAACACACCATCAGGTACAACTTTCTGTATAACCTGCTGGAGCTTCATATGTGTCATTTGTATGAGGTCGGCAAAAGGAATCATACGCCTTAGCGTAGACTCAATATTCCCCTTATACATTCTAGGGGCACATGCTATATAGTTTGGCGTAGCGTGCTGTGAGGCTGACTTAGGTCTTACCATGTTCTCAGATAAGTTCCACTTAAGCATTATGTTCGTACCCATTACCATCACGCCTTCATACCACACATCTATAGTCTTCTCCACTTTTTCGAATCCTCTCTCTTCCATCATTTCAGTTGGCGGATTGAATTCGTCATCTTTTTGTATTACCTTTTCCCCCTTTTGCTTATAAACGAACTTTTTGCTCGTCTTATAGTTAAAGTAGAGAAGGGTTACGCTATCATTGTTGAATAATGAATTTTCGTAGAACTGAGTTGAATTAAAGTGGTCATACCACTGAGAGCTAGACTGAGATATTACTTTTATTTGCTCATTGTCTATACTTGGGTCAATCTTTCTTACCTCGTTTATTGGGACTGTTTTTACTTCACCCCAATAAAAGCAATCACTAAAGTTAGGGTCTTCTGTATAACTATAAACAACATTAGCAGGGTCAACGTATTTAGCAACAACGCCATCCCCTAAAAGGAACTCGTGTTTAGCCATTCCCACTCCAAGAGTAGTCAAATCGTATAATACCCGTTTTCTAGTGTCTTCGTACTTATTCTCCGCAAGCACAGTGTTTATTGCAGCTTCTTGGGCTAATTCTATAGAGGACTTATATCCGAGTTGCATGTGAAGCGCTAACTCGTCATCTGTTTCCGGTAACTCCTCTGGGTCGTTGTTAAAAGCATCAACACCAAAGTCGGTTTTTATTTGTGTAAGTAAATCCTTAGAGACCATATCCGCCTCCATGTTGTCTTGATACTCATTTCTTTTCTCAGCAGACATAGCATCTTGAGCGTAAGCCTTAACCTCAAACATTCGATCGGACATTCCGTTTACAACTATATCAATAAACTTTGGTATAATTGGTACAGGTGTCCAGTCTAAATTCATATATGATAGATCTCCGTCTATCGATAATTCATTCTTGTACTTCCCGACAGATTGCTCTGCCCTTGCGTAAAGTCTTAGTTTATGGAAAGAATCCCATTGATCAAAAAACTTAGCGCCACCGTTATCTTTTCTAAACCACTCATACTGAATAGCCTGACCAATCTGAAGACCAAACTCTTGGGTTTTCTTTACTGAATCAGGGACATATTGGCTTGGAAATGAAGATGGGTTAATAGATATATTTATCTCTTTCATCTAATTAGTTGGCTAGATATTCCGTTATTATTATATCTTGCAAAGTTAAGGCTTATTTTAGACTCTTTTTTAACGTTTTTATAGAGGTGTTGTTGGTTAGCCATAATAGCTAATCCAGAACTAATGGAGGCATCAAACTTGGTCCTGTTATTTACGTCGAACCTTGCCCAATCCTGTAATGTCTTACTGAAGTACATTGAACCCATGTCGTCTGGAGATCTGTACGTTCCCTCAGTATCAATACCAACGTGCTTCTCTATATACGTCTCAATTGCGGATGCATGAGCCTGTTTTACAGCTTCAGATGAGTTAGGCATGCCACCAAGCTCTTTCTCTGTCCCCGAGAGCTTCCTAGTGGGTTTATCAGGCCTATTTAATGAGTAATGCCTGTACCCTCTGTTCTTGAAGTGATAAAGCAACCTAGGTTTGTTATTCTCAGCTAGTATAGGCATTCCGTAGAATACACAAGCCATTAAAACATCCTCAAAGAATATCTCAGCAGTTTGAGGTCTAGCTACATACTCTAAAAAGAACTCATTAATAGGTGCGTCATCCATGTGAAACTTAGTTAACCCATGTAGTGCACCATTAGAACCACCCCCTCCAACTGTTCCTGATATGTCATATGAATCACACCCGAAAGACCCTAAATGGGAATTCCCAGGTTTCTTTAATCCATTCGACATGTCCATACTATTTTGTAGCAAGCTATTTGGTAGCCACGACACTAAGAATCTACCCTTAGAGTCTGGCGTCCATATAACCTTAGTATCCTTCTTACCGTTCTCCCAGTGAAAATACCCCCTAGTTAGGACCCTGTCTTTTATTAAGTTATCATTGTAATCTATCTGTTGATAAATCTTAGTCAGGTTGAATATAGACGATTTGCTTTCATCTCTAAACGCATGTGATTCAGTCCTTGAAAATTGTCTGTAGAACTCATTTAAGGCGTCAGAATCTCCCTTCATAGAGTCAACTTCCGCTTGCCAATAATCTATAGCTCCGTTCTTTATTAGAGAACCGTCAACTCCCATGACTGCTTTAGATGGCTTATGAAAAACAGGCATACCGTGTCTATCAATGAAGCCCTCCATATTCCACTCCATAGGAATAAAAAGAGAATACATCCCGCTCTTTGTTTGTCCGTTTGCATTCCTGTCAGCTGGGTTAGAATCTGCGTATAGTTTTTTGAAATTATCACCACCTTTATCTAGTGCATTTGACGTGGAACCCATCAAACATTTTCCAATTATCTTACTACCTAAACGTAAACAAGTTTTTGTTACACGCCAGTTATTTAATATGTTATTTGGCTTAACCCACTTACCACTCTCATCATGTACAAGTAGCAATAGTTTCTCCCCATCATAACTGTTGTCATCTGTATTCTTCCAGTCAATAGTCGTATCTAGACCTTCCAAACCGGAATCATCAATATCGTACATATTCTTCTTGGAAATCTTAGAGGCAGGTACACGGTAAGCAAGCTCTGTTTTCGGCTTATCCATACCATCTTGAACTGGCTTAAAGAAAAACGGGTAGTTACTAGATATAGGGACAACCTTGTCTGTGAACATCTTCTTAGCATCTGAACCAGTCTTAGAAAGTATACCTACCCTAGCATCCTTTGCAAGTGTCGCCGTATTAACGCTTTCTGATGAAGACATAAACGAAAATCCAGACCGCCTAATCTTAAGGTATACCATACCGAAAGATCTGGGATCTGCCTTGCACGCCTCCCAATAGATGAAAAATACTCTATTTGCCTCACGAAAATCAGGATGACCAACATCTATCTTTGTCCATTGCAAGTACATGTAATGAGTACCGGTAATGTAAGTTCTCAGTCCATTATTATAAAACCAATGCCCGCTTTCCCTTTTATCAAACTCCGACTCTATATAATCAACCCATTTAGACTTAAAATCCTTATGCGCTGCATTCCATTGAAATATGGACTTTATTTTTTTTAGTTGTTCTGGATACTCAGAAGTTTTCCAGCACTGGTCTTCTTTTTTTGAGCTAAGCTTGTAAACCTGAGTTGGCACAAGTGGTAGCCCTATGTTTACGTTGTTGATATTTATTATCTCACCAACAGTTCCGTCTTTAGATATAACCACAACATCATACTTTTCGTTGTAGCCATACTCAAAAGTCTTGGCTTTGTTCTTCCGTTTTAATACCCCTGAAGGTATAACTTCGACAGCCCTATATAGGTGCTTATTTAGCTCTTCTTTCTGCAAAACTGTTCATGTCTTTAGTTGGTGATTCCGAATCCTCTATCATTGATTTCTCTGCCTCTATCCTTGACAGTATTTCAAACGCATCAAATATAGCCAATTTCTTAGTAGCGGCGGCGTTCTTTAGCTTATCTGCGGCTAACTCATCGTCCTCTCCGTACTTTATAATCTGTTCCTCAGCTACCTTAATCAACTGAACAACAGCTTTTTCTCCTGCTCTTATTATTTGTAATTTAATTTCCTTTACGTTCATATTATTTTTTTTAAAAAACAAACCTGTACTAACCTTGCATCATCGCCATTTCCAAAGTTATGTAAAGAATTTCTAGAATGCTTTACATGTGAGGGAAATATAAAAAGAGAATTGTACTTTGCTTTACATCTCAATACCTCGTTATTGTCTTCATCGTATAGTGTTGTTCCGTATTCACTTGGATAGTTTTTATTCAAGTAAAGAATAGCGGTTAAGTCCCCCATCATTTCATCCGTATGAATAAAGTTTGGTTCTTCCTGGCCCAAGGGAGATTTTCTAACAAAATTTAAGACAGGGTAGTAATCTGCGTACTTAATTAAAAGAAACTCAACTAGTTCATCTAACCCTCTATGACAAACATTTTTAAATAAATCCTCTCCAACCTGAATGTCTTCAAATCCCTTTTCGATGATTTCAGAAACATAGGTATCTACATTGTCTATTAGATCTTCATAGACAGCTATGTTCATAACTTCATTGTTATACTGTTAGTAAACACTCTGTATAACTTTTCTCCTTCAATATTGAATTCGTACTCGCTGTCAGGCTTAAAGGAAACTAAGTCCCCCTTTTTCACTCCTAAAGATAGTAATTTATTATTTGTGTATTGTATGACACCAACTAGCGGCTGTTCCACACCGGGTACATGCAAGTAGAACTCATCCTTTGGGACCGGCTTTACAAAGCAAAACTGATCCTCAGCTTTCCATTGCCCCTTATGCTTATATAAGAAATACTGGTAATCATCCACAAGAAACAAGTCGTCTTTAAAGAAGCTCTTTCCGCTCTTCTGGCGTCCCTGCATATCATTGTAATACTTGAACACGTTGTGGTGCACTATAATCGTGTCTCCTGGCTCTATTTCGCCTTTATACCCTATAGGGGTTTCAACTACTTCTGCGTAACGATTAGATACGGTATGATCTTCCTGAGATGTGCTGGTTATAAAGTCAATACCACCAATCTCTTTCACATTGTCATACCTTCTTCCATTGTACGGACGTACAATAAAGTTAAAGGGTGATTTCATTTTATTTTATTTACGAGCCGCAGCCAATACAATCTATACTAGAATCTGTTGGCTTAACTCCATTTAATTTCATTTCAATATTGTGAATTTCATCAGCAATATCCATTTGCTCAATAAAATCATCAGTTCTTGATTTCTTGACTCTAAGAGTCTCTAAAGAAATAATCATTTGTTCTTTAGTCATACTAGAAATTTATATTATACTCAATTGAGGCAGGCATGTTTTTATTAAACTCTTTCCAGAGAATAATCTCATCCTTTCTTTCTATCCAAATTTTGTAAGACTCCATCTTAGAGTCATACTGAATTAGATGTATAATATATTCCTTATTTAAAACCTCTTGACCCACTATGTAGTGCATTGCGCTAGATTTGTAATCTGAGCCAAGAGATATTTTTCTTATTTCCATTAAGTTATTCTTATCTGCACGATACTACCGTTTCTGTATAGCTGACCTAAGCCAACACCACCAGCGGCAGCGGCAGCGTCATCAACATAAGATGATGAAGCTCTTAATGCAGTGATTAAAATTTTAGTTGAATCGCCACCTAAGGCTATAGTGTCATCAGTTGAAGCATCAGACCCTTTACCTATGGCGACAGAACTAACACCGGTTGATCTAGCATCATCACCCAAAGCAACAGCTTTATCAGCCTCAGCTACAGAGTTGTGTCCTATGGAAACAGTTCCCTCTCCTAAAGAGAAAGAATCATTACCCAGAGCTATACCACCTTGATGATCTCCCCTAAAAGGAATTTGCTCCTCAAATACAACCAACTCACCCTGAATTGGTCTAATACCTGGAGATGAAATAGTTATTGTCGCTGAATTATTTCCGTTGTCAACAAATGCCGTCACCAAGAATCTAGGGTCTGGAGTATCAAGTCCTTCTCCGTATCTCATGAAAGTTCCTACCGCAACAGTTCCTACGATACCCTGAATGTCAATTACTGTTTGACCATTAGGGAGCGTACTAACTAATTTTGCAGCACCGTAGTTTCCTGCGGATGCATTATGACCTAAAGCAATAGAACCATCTCCACCCGCTCCACTTGACCATCCACCAGCCAAAGAAGCTCTACCAAGAGCCATGCCCTTGTAATTTGTTGCCATAGCGTGCTCTCCAGCTGCGTAGCCTCCTTTACCTAAAGCAACAGAAAATTCTCCATCTGTTATAGTTTCATAACCTAGTGCAAAAGAAAAGTTAGCTTTAGCCGTAGACCTAGTAAACGCCATGGACTCCTGTCCTTGAGTGTCATTATTCAAACCAAGACCCACACTGTCTGCGCCTGATCCGTGTCTGAGTAAAGATGTAGTTAATGTTCCATCTTGACCCCATAAAACTCCATGGTTCACTGTGCCTAGACCACCAATCAAAGACCCATAGTCAACCCAGTCAACTAGTGTCCCTGTAGAGGATAATATCTGTCCAGAAGTTCCAACATCACCACCACCATCATATAGTCCAGCCGACACGTTTAATTGATCATTAAACGAAAAACGAGAGTTAGCGACCGCTTCTGCCTCTATAGTTAAATTGTCTGCGCTGGTATCGCCTATAATTGTGTTACCCGTTACCAGGAAGTCCTTAGGTAACAGTGTGGTACCAATAGAAACTTGAGTTGAGGTTTGGCTTATATGAGAATCTCCTAACTGATCACCATCTGGTGTCCATAAAGGAATCACGTCAAGTGTTCCTGATCCTGCTACAAACCCTATATCGGCTGGTCCAACCCATTGCACGTTAGCTCCAGTAGAACTTAATACTTGACCTGCTGTTCCGTAACTGCTGCTTACATCTTTTAATTCGGCTTTAACCCATATAGGTGCTAATGCAACTACTTGAGTGCCTGCAGTAGAGTTACCTAATTCCAGGATGTTACCACTTAATATAACTAATGTATCTGTGTCGCTTACCAACTCAACGTTTTGCCCATTACTAGCGACATCACCCAAGTAGATAGTATCTGTCCCACTGAACTGCTTAACAAAAGGAATACCATTCATTGCAATATAATCACCGTCAACGTCTAATTTAGAAATTGGTGTTGTGGTTCCAATGCCTACACGTCCATCAGCTGTATCAAGGCGCATATATTCAGTGACACCCTTCGACCATACATATTTTGCGGGAGTGCCCCCAAAAGCGTCTACTACATCAAATCTCACTATGCTGTCTGCTGCATTTTGTAGATCAAACTGTAATTTTGGCGTACCTAGAGTAGATGAAATCTGTACAGTCGACGATATACCTTGAACCCTGAAATCATTAGCGGCAGCCCCACTACCAGCAACAATGATCCCCTGATTTGAATCCTGAAATACAACTGAATCACCTAGAGTTTGTCCGTCTGGTGTCCATAAAGGTAGTT
>TARA_R110000772_G_scaffold72562_2_pt1 | contig 20145 bp, 7 predicted proteins | sample TARA_R110000772 | Tara Oceans TARA_R110000772 (sample SAMEA4397948) | marine metagenome | biome: Polar Biome; feature: [SRF] surface water layer (ENVO:00010504); material: water (ENVO:00002006), including particulate matter (ENVO:01000060) such as... | depth 5 m | reverse complement strand
TAATTCTTTTACTCTTTGCTCGTCAGATCGATTAGATGCACTGTCTAGTTTATCCAAACTCCATGCACTCTTTAGTGCTTGAATTGAATTTGGATTTGTAACAGTGGGGCCTTCTTCTGTCTCTATGTTATTTATTACTTTCCCTGTGCCTATATTAAAATCCTGGTTTAAAGATTTTACAGTATATGTCTTACCCTTGTATGTAAATTTATCTCCTACTTTTAAGTTGGATGCTTTTACTTTAATTGTGGTACTTTCTTCACCAACCTTAGCATTTTTTGCTTCCTCGATCATAGGGTCGTACATCTCATCAACCGCGTCCAATTCTTCTTGCTCGGTTGTCTCTGTTATGTCTTTTCCTGGGTCCTCTTCCTCTTTTTTATTGTTGTTTTTTTTCTTAGTGGGCTTTTTAGCTTTATCTGGGTCTTTAGTACCCTCTTCCTTTTCAGCATCATCTGGATCCTTAGTAGTTACACTGGACTCCTGTAATGTATTTAAAGTATCTTCTTGTAGGGCAGTTTTTCTTAGCCCCTCTAACATTTCTAATGTAGATTGAGATGCTTTCTTGTTTCTTTGGAACATACTTTTCATCCTGCCTAATCCAGTTTCTGGGTCGGATAGTTTTCCTAGTGTATCACTACTTCTCTTCCAATAAGCAAGTCCTTTTTCATACTCGAATAATAGGGATTTTATTTGAGCGCGGAGTTCTGGGTCTGTTTCTTTCATGCTCTCCAAAGTATCCTCTAAAGTCTCAAGGCCTTTTTGAGTTTGCTCCATGGTTTGCTGTGTTGTTCCATCTACCAAAGGGTCTACTAGATTCAGTGCACCGTCTGTCATAACCGAGTCCATGGCTTTTTGTGCTTTTTGTTGCACTGTAAGGCCATCTTTGGTAGTATGTAACTGCCCTTCTAGGGTCTCAACTTGCTCATTTAGTTGGGCAAGATCATTTTCCAGTTCTGTTTTTTTATTGAATATTTCAGTGTACTGTGCTGACTGGTTTGATTTAGATTGGTCAGTTTGACTCCCTGCGCTTTTTACATCTAACGCTATAAGCCTTGCCTCTAATTTAGCAAGTTGTTCTTTCTTTTTACCAACACGGCTACTGGCCTTCTGCAAGTTTTTTACAACAGAGTTCCTGGACATTTTAAGTTGCTTGTGCCTATTTAAAGCCGCGGTAACTTGTTCTCTTATCTTAGGGTTTAGTTTGGACGTTAAGCTTGTCAAGGCCTCGTGAGCACCCTGCATGCTATTCTCTATTTGCTCTGTCATTACTATTTGAGTTGCTAGTGCTTCTCTATAGTAAGATATGTTTATCGGCTGGTCGTTCTCATCTGTCTCTTTTGGATTGTCTGAAAATGCGTAACTTGCAAAAATCTCTGCTCTTTTATATACTTTAGCTAGGGCTCTGGAATCTTCCAATAGACTCTCAATTCTAGTATCTACTTCGCTGTAATCCTTATTTCCCGCTGAATCTTCTTTTACTTCAATTCCATACCTTTCTGCAATATCATCCTTTTGAAGTTCCATTGCCGTCTTGAAATCGGCAAGTTGATCTTCCAAGTAGTCTCCTTTCACCGCGGCTTTCACACCGTGAAGTAACATACCTTTTTCAGATATATCCACTCCCATTGCATCTCCTTTTCTCTCGGCTGCATCTACTTCACTTTGCAAATATAATAACTCAGATGAGTTTTTAAATGTCTCATCTAATTTTTGGGCAATTATGCTTTTTGCAACAAGCTCCCCTCTTGTTTTTGTTCTTAAATCTGCTTCATCTTGGTCTTTTTGGCTTGTCTCTTTAAATGCGTCTCTTGCCTCGGTAAGAACCCCTTGTCCAGAAGCAAGGCTAGTACCCTGCCCTCCGAAAAATCCAATTAACATACCAAGACCCACTTCTTTCCAACCTTCTTTTGTCCCGTAAGTGTGAGATAGGCCATCATATATAGCCTCAATTATCTCCACTGAGTCTTTATTTACATTATATCTCGACTCGATAAATGCTTCTGCGGCAGATGTAGTTACAGCTTGGCCTCCTTCTTCTATTACTCCTTCGTATATAGGGTCTTTAAGTAGTCCTTTGGCAAACCCAAGACTTCTTTGTAGTTTGTTCTTTGCAACGGCCTCTACTGCCGTTATTTGCCCTCCTTTACCTACTGTTGTCTTTGTTCCCCCTCCGAAAATAGCCTTGTTGAGTTTGGAGCCCGATCCGCTAAATGGTGATTTAACTCCGAAAGTTTTCCCTAGAATAGCTAAGTTACTAGTACCCACTAGTGCAAGGTTAGTTGCAAAAACTACATTTGTTGTTGATGATAAGTTAGTCTCAAAATCAGCTATGTCCGATGGATTTGGCTTTCTGCCGTTTTTGCTCTCGAAACTGCTGTAGAATTCATCTTTTTGTTCCTTTTGAAATAATCTGGCTTCCATTCCAGCTTCATACCCAGCACTGGTATATGCAAATCTAAGTGTGTTTACGGCTGCTCCTGTTCTACCTAAAGCTATACCTTTATTAATAGCGCTTAACTGTGTCGCATGTGATCTATATACTTTAGACGCGTTTTTAAGTCCTTTTGTTAATCCTGCTGCGGTTTTAAAAAATTGTCCTGCTCTTAGACCTACTCTGGCCCCAGAGGTAGCTAAAGATGCACCTCCTGTGGCTGCTGCCCATAAAGATTCAGATACAACTGTACCTGCCATAAAAGACATCCCGCCTAAAAAATCATCCGCCCAAAAGTTCGCTGTTAACATTGAGCCTCCAAAACCCATGTCCCTTTCTTTTTGGGTTCTGTAGTTGGCGGCAAAAGTGTCCATTTTTGTATTCTGGTCATCCAGCATATCATAGAAACTGTTATCGTAAACTGCTTCCCAGTTACCAGTTCCAATGGCCTCTATTGCTCCCCATGCTGTACCTAAAGTCCCTCCGACTATGTTTACCCCAGTTTTTCCTATGAACTTACCCAGTCCGTTTAACCATTTGCTTCCTGAACCTTGCTTTTCAGCGTAGGCCTGTTCATTGTCCATACCTTTTGTGAAACCCTCATCGTACCTTGTTATGTAGGTATTATCGGATAATTTGGTATAAGCTTCATCTATGTCTATTCTGCTTTCCTCAAAGGATAGTTTTGGGGCGGGCGCTGACTCTTGAAAAAGACCAGAAAAAAAATCTTGTTTTTGGTTTTTTTGGTCTAGGGTATCAAGGTTAGAAAGTTTCTTGTCCGCCTGTTGTTTTATATCATCATAAACATACTTAACTGGATCTATTTTAGGCTCATTTGTCACCATACCTGCATTAGATGGAGTTGAGGCTACTGTTTTGTTGTTTGTATCTTCCAATTTATCTTCGGGTATTTTTATTAATGTATTCGGCTACTTTACTTTGGGCATACCTCGCTAATAATACTTGAGGGGTTCCATTGTAAGCTTTTTTGAATTGTTCTACTGGCATTGACTCTCTGCTTATAGGTATTGCTTCTAATTCTTTTCCATTTTTCTTAACGCTTAAAAGATACCCTGAAGTACCTCCTTTTTTCAAATCTATAGAGTAGTCTTGGGTGTTTTCAAATATATCGTTTACCTCTTGTATGATACGCATGCCCTCTTGACTTTGTTCTAAATAAGGTAAGTCGTTTGCAAATATAGCTCTTTTTGCGTCAACTTCACTGGATAGTGCCAACAAACTTCTTTCATTTGGTCCGTACAGTCTATTAAGTCCGTCTAGATTTTCTTGGGAGTGATTAAAAGTCATATCTTTTCTCTCTCCTAATATATCTTCTATTTCCGCTGGTTCTTCTTGTCTAGTAAGACTCACATTTTTGTTGAACATAGGCATTTGGTTCTTGTCTGCTGCTGATATAAAACCTGTTCTGCTCTCATATTTAACCCCTTCAGTTCCTTTTCCAGAATCTTGGTAGGCAGTGTTCTTTATCAATTGAGTTACTTTTAAAGAACCATCTTGCATCGGGTAAAAATCTGTATTCTTAGTTAGATCTAAGTCTATACCTTGCACGAACTTTTGCACTTCCATTATTTCCGCGGATGCTTTTGTATCACTTAGTGCACCTGATATTCTTATGGAGTTTGTTGCGGCAACTGTTCTGTCCCATTTGCTCATGTTATTCAATACGTGGTCTTGGTATTTTTTTTCTGAATATAATTTAGATAAATTACTTTCGTTTCTAACAGTTCTGTCTGAATCTACTCCAAACCATTCCACTCTGTGTTGATCACGCCCTATTGCATTTAACCTTTGGGTTCTTTCTACTAGTCTATTTACTTGGGTGTTTGGGTTTTTAAGTAGTAATTTATAGCTTCCGTCTTGATCTCTTTCGACATCATACGTATCTTCAATCTGCTCTCCCATTATATCCTGAGCACTCTTTTTAAATATTTTATACTCGTACTCGGAAAGATCTATTACACTTGTGCCTCCTGGCCCGTAAGTTCCATCATACCCTAATCTAGGTCCTGCCATGTTACCTGTAAGTTTTAACCCAGATAGTGCAGCAGAGTCAAATATATCTCCCGAAAGGTCAATAGACTGTAAGGCCAATGAAGCTCTAATCATCTTGGCATCCTGAGTATTCCCCTTTATAAATGATTGGTACCCTTGCTCATTTTTAACTCCGTTTCTCTTGAGTATATTTGCATAACTCACTTCGTTTTCAGGAGTGACTACTGTAAGTCTACTTTCTTCTATGAGTTCAGCATAAACAGCACCATTTTCTGCTGCCGATCTCATGTACTCTTCGTCTACTTGGTTTTGTACTTTATCTATCTTATCCACTTCGAGCATTTTGCCCCTTAGTTCGGCAGCTATATCTGGCGGGAAGAATTTAAAGCCTAGTTTTTCTATTGTTAGTCTTTGTAAAACTTCATTTGTAAGTGGTTTTCCACCAAGGCTGTCTCTTAAACTCCTGTCTTGGCTTATTCCACTCATCGTTTTTTCTAGGACTTGCTGCTTTTCCCCGCTCAAGCTATTAAATGCAACCATTTTGAAATCCTCATAGCCTTGTTTAGCCGCCACTACCCCTTTACTCAAGTCTGTTAGAGGGTCTATGCCATCGGGCAGGTCCGTGCTTGTTGTTACAGCGGACATGTTTGAGGGTATACCTGATGCTCCTACTAGGGATGCTTCGTTTAGGTCTCTGATTCTTTTCTTATAGTCACTGTCATACGTAAGGGAGTAGTCTCCGTCTCTTGTATATAAGTCAGCCGTATAGTTTACGAAGTCATCTAGTAATTCTGTACCTCCTATGGCCTCTGCTGTTTTGTTTCCTATTAGCCTTTCGCTATATTGTTTTTTTCTTGTCTTTAAGCCTTCTATTTGCTTATCGTATTTAGCTACCTGTGAAGGATCTAATTCAAAAGTGTTGTTGCTTTTTAAACCTTCTATTCTTTTTATTTCGTTTTCGTACTTCTCAGTGTTATTTGCTATTTTAATATCTCTTTCTTCACTGGCCTTTTCATCGTCCATACCATACCTCATGGAACCATCTATTCTTATCTGCTCTCTATCATTGTCGTCCATTCTACTTAACAAGTAATCCCTCATTTCTTGGCTGGTTAAAGTAGATACTTCTTTGCTTTCTATTGTACCTGTTTCGGGGTTTTCGAGCTTAATCGTTTTCATTGCTTTAACTCCTTGGGCTGCGGTGTTCATCTTATCTCTCCAATCCGTTCTCTCTAGATATTGTAGGTTTTTTACGTCAGAGGTATTTCCTTTCATGTAAGCAGATATGCCAGATTTTTCCCATGCGTATTGAAAGTTTTTCTGATCCAAATCCCCTTTGGACATTCTTTTTTTAGCAAATGCCTGCGCTTCTCTTACCATTGATGTATTGGCAACTTGTTTTAGTATTTCAGGGTCTCTTGCTGCTTTTTGTAGTGCGTTTTGTATGAAATACTTGGATTTTTTACTGTCAAAATTTACAGAATCTGTGGCTTCCATTGTATTTAACACTCCGTCTACCTTGCTTCTAAGGTACTCTTGATCTTCAGGCCTAACCAAATCGGTGCCCAATACTTTTGTAACATTTTCTTGTAAAAACCCTAAATTTTGATCTAGGGTTTTTTGTTTTTCTTCCAATACTTTATCTATGTAAGATATATTTATGGAAGATGTAGGTTTATTAAACCTTTGCGGGATGCCAGTGTAGTTTGCCAATGTTCTTGTTTTAATATGTTGTAAAGATAACACCTTTGCAGTTTTTGTACAAAGGTGTCATTTGGAAATATACTATCCTAGGGAAGTATCCACATTTTTGTATAGGTCTTTATTCGAGGTCTTTCTTCGGAACCTCTCCCCATCAAAATAATAGTCTTCCTTGGAAGTGTTTGCAAGGTTTAAATTATTAACATCCATGTACTTTTGTCTATTGATATCTTGCATGTTATTGTAGTAATTGTTACGATCATTGTCTGTTAATGACTGTGCTCTATACTGTCTTTGTTCATACCCAAGTCTATCTGCCTCTCTTGCATTCTCTTCCATTCTTTGAGTTCCTGCATTTCTAGAGTTTACACCTTGAGCATTGGTTATATTTTGATTGTCTATTTGGTTTCTTACCTTGGAGGTTTGTGATTGGGTGTTTCCCCTTACATTTGCCATGGCTGCTGCTCTTGCACTAGGTGAAAGAGACTCTAATTGCCTCATAGATACATTTTGTTGGTCGTAAATATCCTGTATGTAAGGATCTACATTTACCTCCAGGGCTTTTTCTCTTTCAAACCTGCGCTCTGGCTTTATTGTTCCTTGCAAAGCTGTGGGTGGTAGGGGAGACCCGTAATACCCTGTGTATAGTCCAGCATTTGTATTTCTATACTGGTCTTCCCCAGGCTTATTAGTTGTGTTACCAGGAATACCGTCGGTTCCTACTTTATCCTCGGGCATATTATCTCCCGACGATCTAAGTAATGGGTCATAGGACCCTCTTGCTAACTCCCCTTGTACGTTTGCTTTTTTAACCTCTTCTGGGGACAAATATAAAGATACAGTTTGTTCTCCAAAAAGACCGTCAATTTTTACTTTGTTACCAGGAGTTCTTTTATTATACTCCTCTTGCAACATCATTACTTGGTCTTTATCTCTAGGGTCGAAATCTGAAAAGTCATACCAATGATCGTTCTTTTGTCTGAACTCCTCAAAGTTCTTATCGGTTACTGCTCCATAATAAATACCAGAATCACTTTGTGATCTGAAGTCCTCATCAGCATCCCCTGTAGCATAACTATCCTTTGCACCTGAACGAGGTTGAGACTCTAAAAAAGTTGCTGCTTCTTCTTCTGATATGTTTAGCTCCATAGCTAGATTTTTTACAAGTTGGTCCATTTCTCCACCAAGTGCATACTTAGGCATGCCTTCTGATGAGTGGCTCTCTCCGTCCATCATTGACCCGTCGGGCATTCTGTGTTGTCCGCCTTTTTTTAGCTCCGCAGGCTGTTCTTTTGACTTGGGCTTAGATCCTTCTTGCATAGCATATAGTCTATCAAACATCTCTTGTTTTTGCATTGTAAGAGGTCCTTTTTCCGCCTTTAGCTCCTCGGCTTTTTGAGATAATACTTCAAGATTCATGTCTCTTGTCATTTTATCTTTGGTATCTGTCTGCTTGTTTATTTTTTCATAGACTTTAGCTTCTTCTTTTGATATATCTTTTAGGCCTATTTTTTGTGTTAGTTTATCTAGTACATCTGAGTAGGTGTGTTTTGCTTTTACCGTTATGCCATACTCGTCTCTTATCATCTTGGCAGTTTTTGCGCCTAGTTTTAGATTGTCAGATAGCACTCTGTCTTCTGGCTGCATTTGTATTTTTTCTCCTCCTTGACTGTGCTTGTCTCCTAATACTTCGGCTACCTCTCCTTGACCTGTTTGAAAGTACTCTCCTTTTTCAATTTCCGCGTTGTACTGCCCTTCTTTTAAGTTATTACCTCTCATGTAGTCTCCTGTGGCTAACATAGAATCTTCCAGCTTACCACCGTCTTTTAAAGTTACGGGGATGTTCATGTCATCTTTTTGCTTCTCATAGTAATCTTCCATTACCCTATTGTAGGTTTTTTGCTGACCTACTCCAGTGGCTACATTTCTAGCTAGTCCTAGCCCTGTTTTTAGCCCTGATGTTACTATGCCAAAAGCATCTTTGTTTTCTATTGATTGCCCTAACATTGAAGCTGAAGTAGGTATATCAACTCCTGTGTACGGGTTTAATATATTGAAATCTCTATTTTGTTCTTTACCTGGAGCTTGGTATTCCTTCATGTTCGCTTTAGACAATCCAGCCATAAGTTCCTCGTTTGTACTGAGGTTCGGACGCTCTTGCGCTTCTGGTTGCACCATGGTTGTTTGTACATTAAACTTAGTAGCATCCTTTTGATTGGCCTCTGCTTGCAATCTCTCTGATCTTTGTATAGGAGTTTCATTTACGTAGTTTTGAAAGTCCCCTTGTGGTGTGTTGCCTGTCCTTTGATCTCTTTGCTCGGCAGTTTCATTTACGTAGTTTTCATATTTTCCTAATGGGGCTGGGGGGCACGGCGTTTGTCCTGGCCCATCACCACATTCATTGTCTGTTGTACCTAACGCATATTTAGGAAGACCTCCTCCATCTTCAAACTCGTAATTTCTATCTTCAAAACCCCTGTAAGGTGAATTTGAAAAATCCGCATCTGGGTTTAGTTCTTTTAAATAGTCTAACTGTCCAGTGTACCCCTGTGCATTTTGAGGATTCTTACTTGTGGGTCTTACTACTAACCTATCTCCATTATATCGAGAGCTAAAATATCCTACGTCTTTATATTTACCGTAATCCAGGTTTGGTTCTTTAGGGGGTCCGCTTACAGGTACTTCAAAAAGTCTGTTTGCTAGTTCTTTTGTAAAGCCTACGCCTGTTTCTGATTCTAACTTTTTTAAGTCTTCGTCAGTTAATTCTCTTGTTTTCTTCTCTTCATCCTTTTCTCCTTTTTTACCTCCGTCCATGTACTTATCAATATCTATCTCAGCAGATTTACCTGTCTTGGTATCTTTGATTTTATGTTTGCCCGCGTATTTTGTTATCTTGTATGCCATTTTAAATTTTTGTTATTTGTTATTCTATTCTCAGCCATCCTACTACAGCTTGATTTAGTTTAATTGTTTGTTTTCCTTCCAACTTCCTTTTCTGGCAAAATTTATTAAATCCTGTTCGTTTTCAAATTTATAAGTCTCCCCAGCTTTAACTGCTCTCTCATATGCCGCATCGTGATTTTTGGATAGATCTTCCCAACTGCCATCGGTATTTTGGAATAATGTAGGGAAAGCTGTATCTACTCCATTATCCCCCATTAAGTGAGTGGATTCCGTGCCATCTGGGTTTACCCTTGCTCCTTGTCTAGAATTTCTTATTGTTTTAAAATAATTTTCATCACAAGGTGGCTCTCCCTCTCCGCCACAACCATAGGTTTTTTGTCCTCCATCTTCATACGTCTCTATGTTTATGTAGTTGTACAGGTGATCCATGTTTTGAGTTTCCTGCGGGCCGTACTGTTCTTCTTCGAGTTCTTCTGGCTTTTGAGTCTTTTGATAGGCTGCTGCTGTATTTTGTGCCGCTTGCGCTTTATACTGCTCTACTAAAGCCATTAACTTCTCCTCGTTGGCGCTTGTTGCCGATTCTTTTTTCTCTTCTTTTTCAGCGGCCATACTAGCATAAGTAGCATTGCTTTTACCGTTTAAGTACCCTGATGTGTTGTCCATTTGTGTTTCTTGGAAATCACTTGTAAAATCAATTTCGTCCTTTGTTGAACCAAGTGGTTCATATTCTTTTACTTCTGGAATTAGTTCCCCTAATTCTTGGGCATATGTTATTCTTTTGTCGTTATAGGCGAATGCTTTGTTTGGTTTTTCATAGTGGTCTGAAAATGCAGTAGCTACTCCTTCTACTGTGCCTTCAGATTTCATTTTTTCATACGCGCTCTTGTGGGTGTTATTAAGTTCCCAATCTAAAAAGTCAAGTTGACCCTCTATGGTGTTATAGTCGTCTGGCCTTATCTCTTTTAATTTATCTTTCCTTTCCCCCAGCCACTGTGCTACTCCGTAAGACCCCGTACCATCAAACCCAAGAGCCTCAGTATCAAGAGAGGGGCCACTTTCTTGCACTAGGTTTCCCACTATTCCAAGCGCGGTGTTTCTATCATACCCTTTGTTTAAAAGTATTTGATATGCTTTTACCCTGTTATCTTTTTTAGGCCCTTCTCTCCATACATCCTGGTTGTTTTCGCTACCTTCTCCTACAGAAAAATGAATGTGTTTTGCATCTCCGTGGTTTGGGTCAACCAGAGTGACTCCCATTTGTTTTCTCACTGGGTCCTGAGCTACTCTTTTATATAGTCTAGGGTCAAATCTTATGTCTACAGCTTTATCTTTATAGTGTCTGCTATTATCACTGTGGCCACCATCGTTACCAGATGTTACTGTTATCATCTCTTGGAACTCAGGCTCCAATGTCCCTATATAAGCTAGGAGGCTACTATTAAGATTGTCTATCTTAACGTAGTCTCCTTTTACCTTGTAAGGTAGTTTCTTATCTTTTCTGTCTAGTACTTTATCTAGTAGCATTATACTTTAGGTTTAATTTTTTGCTGTGACCACCTAAAATCAAGATCAAGGTTAGTGTTGGCATCTCTTTCCATTCTAATTACAAAGAAGTTGCCTTCCATTCTTTCCAGTTTTTTCTTGCCTGAAAAAGAAACTGCCAGCGGATTTATAGTTTTCTCTATTTGGTTCTCGTCCCATGCCCAGTGAAGTTCGTTATTTTTATTAGATAAAACCCTGTTATAAAAATAGTTTGAGTTATACTTGTGATCATCGTATGTCACCAGTATATCTTGTGTGTTATCCATATTTTTAATAGGGTATTGGGACATTTGGCTTAATGTTCCATTTGCATCTATTAAGTTTAAAGCTCCTGAGTTTTCAAAATTATTGTAAATAGTCATTTTTGTAAACGGGTTAGCTTGTATTGCCGCATAGTCGTAGCTATTATGGTACCTTCTAAGCTGTGCATTCCAAGTTACATCCTCTAATCGTTTGCTAAGATACTCATTTTTTTCCAGATACTCAATAACATATGGAAATTTCTGACCATAAAATACTCTGTAGGATTTATTACTTAGTAAATGGCTCCATAGTCCAAATTGAGTTGCCCCCGTGTTTAAGCCACTTTGGAAGTAATCTGAATGACTTACATAGTAATTCGGTTTGTAGTCCATATAACTCTCCCAACCGCCTGTCTCGGGTCTGTATGTTATGGTCCAAGATACATCTTTGAAATAAGCTGGATCTGTTAACTCTATTATATCTAAAGGTTCTAGTGCCACTTCGGTTTCAGTTATAACCCTTACCTCAGTTACTGTCGTGGTATTGTTACTTTCACTTAGTATAAGAGAGTCTAAATCTTGTTGGAACTGCTGAGACGAAAAAACATCTTGTGCAGGGGCTAACTTGTCGTACTGACCTACCCACCCAAAGTTTTCTAAGGGTATTAATGGGTAACTGAAGTAAGGGTTTTCCGTTAACAGTAGTGATACATCCGTTGTTGTATTAGTGGCGTCTATTTGCTGCTGCGTTAAAAGTGTTCCTTTTATTGCCGCTAACCCTTGTAATATTAAAGCTCCACCAAAAGTTTCTGGTGCACTATTTATAGGGTAGAATATAGCCTTGAAATATTCAAAAGTACCATGCAAAGTTATAAAATCATTGTAATCAGCTAAGTATGCAGGTGTAGGTTGAAATAACCCCGCGCCCACACTAAAGCCGTCTACTAATGTATTTGAATGATACTCAGGATCAGCGGTATCTCCGAATGCCAACAGTAGCATTTTAGTAGTTGGTACCCATTGAGGTGTGTTGTAGTTGGGTGGGAGTACTGTAATTGTATCCCAAGAATTAGTAGTGACAGTAGCTGTACTACCATCGTATATTATTCTAGGGTACCCTAGATATCTTTCTGTGTCAGCTGCAAACGGTAGTACCCACAAATCCACTACAAAAGAGGGGTCTTGTATTTGTTGGTTGGTAATCCAAGTGTTTATAGATTGAACTGCTGTCTGTCCCTCTGCAAAGGTCATTGCCGTAGTATCAAAAACGACATAAATATCGGTCTTATTTGGTACTGTTGTTATCGCATCAACTTGGAAATCCACGTTTCTAGTAGTTTCCCTTGTGAATCTTAAGTTACAGTTTTCAATACCTTCATATGTATATCCTAACTCTTCATACGGAGGTAAAAAATCTGCTATATTATCTGTTCTGAATATTTGCCCGTCGCTTGTGCAATAATCGTCAGCTAATGGTATGTAGTCCTTTTTTGTTAAAAGCACTCTTCTATATTTAGAATCATACCCCCAGTGTATACCTACCCCGTTAAAAGGGTTGTCTATGTTTGAGTAATTTGGTAGGCTCCTTAGTAGTTTAAGTGGCAAGTGTTCTTTGAACCAAACATCCATTCCATTTGGCTTTTCGTTTGCGTACCTTGATATCTCGTACCTCTTATCTGCCCCTAGATACTGGAAAATGCTTCCTCTTTCCATGTCCGCATAAAAATGCCCGAACTCACAAGAAAGCACTGATTTAGATTGGGATCCTCCAAAACCACTATCTGTAGTTTGTAATTCCAAAGCCCTTTTTGAGAATATACCTCCGTCACCTAAATCTGCGTTATAAGATGTAAGGCCATCTGTAAAAGGATTTTTTTCGTTTTGCACCTCCAAGGCGTTTTCATAAAGCACCATTATTTGCCCAGACTCTATTCCTTTTAGTCCTGTTAAAAAACCATTCTCAGTTTTTAACTGCACTACATCATTAGGCAAATACATAAGCCAAGGCTCTGTTATGCTATTCTCATCTACATCTGTAATAGAATTCATTACAATGTTTCTGTTGTAAGCTTTTTTTGCCTCTTGCTCTTTATTGTAGTTGTCTCCTAAAAGACCTTTAAAACTTGTTTTATTTATATTTGAGTATGCTCTGTTGTAAAAATAACTCTCTTGATTTCTTACAGATACATTTTTCTCTTGCGTGATTTTTTCTATGTCGCTGTTTTGCGGGTAGAATTGATTCTCCAGTTCTTTTTGCGCGTTTCTAAAATTAGTGTTTACCCTTGTCTCCGTTAAAAAGCTAGGGTACCCGTAATAGTATAAATAGAACTTAGAAGGTGGCTCCAAATAAAAGGACCCGTTATTATTCCCACAGTCTGTTTTTACATCGTAGAAAATCTCTGGGAACACACGACCACTAGCCGAAAATTCCGAATTCACTTTAAAATCTATGTAGTACTTAGGTGTACCATAATTACCATAAAATTTATACGGGAATGGGGTGTTATCTGCCGAACCAAATAAATCAGTGTTGAATATTCTGGTTTTTCTTTTTTTACTGTGTCTGCTAATAAATGTATCTCCTCCCAAGAAGTCTCCTATGCAGTTTCCTCTCTCGCTTGGTTTGTGACTGGCTCCAGTGTTTACCCAGTTAATTGAACTAATAGCCCCATACTGATTAGGTATATAATTCTTAAACTGCATGTAAGGAGAGGCTACATTTCTGGAAAATGATTCGGATCTACCAACATCACACCCTTGTTGTGAGCTGAGTGGTTGAGATGCGTAGTATGGTGACCTATCAGAGTTATCATAGTTTACATACTCCAGTGGTAAACTTTGTATTGGGTAATCGTTTCCTAAATAGAAAAAAGGTGCTGCTTCTCTATCAACGTTATTTATTCTTATTATTTCCCCAGTAGTTGTATCTGACATATCTATTAAACCGTCTGGCAAGTACTTTTTTATATGCAGTGCTCTTGAAGTATTGCCTTGTTGTTGTATAGTTTTTATGTAGTTATAGTTGGCCGTTGATGCTAGATAATACCCAAAATTGTAAGGTGTACCTAAATTTTCAAAAGTTCTCAACCATTCTAATCTGTATCTCCCCACACTTGATGCTATGCCTTCTAGTATCCCTAAAGCTGCTACTGCTATACCTAGACCTATACCAAATGGATTTACACTGTTTGTAAATCCAAATTGTATTCTATATGCTTCAGAGCCTCTATATAAGTTTATAAGTAACTCTGCTGCTGTTTCTACTATTGCCAAGACTGTAGCTAGGCTATTAGCTTTTTTTCCGAGTATGGTCATTTTTGCATGGTCCTCTACCTCGGTGAACATATTATTAGAGGTCCCAAATTGGAACCCTTCTATTGATACTTCACTTGTGAGTGCTGGTCTGCCGTAGTCAAATTCTGGTACCGCTGCTTGAAATAGTGAAAAAGATCCTGTATCATCGCTACTGTCACTTGCATTTTCAAATAAAACATCGTCTCCTAACATGTTATAAGGGAAGTTTGCATAGTGAATCTCTCTGTTTCTGTCTTGGTATTTTTTTGTTTGGAAGGTCAGCCCGCTCCCTATTATAGACCTGTCGTTTGAAGTATCTGCTCTGTATATTTTATACTCTATAATAGAGTCTTTTTGCTTTTGTGTTAATAGTCCATTGTCCACAGCTACATCTAACATGTTATCTACAGCCTCTGGGTCTAAAAATAATCCTAGTGGTGATACAATACTCTCGTTATCCTTTTTTAAATTCTTATCATAGATAAAAGGAGATACATCATTACCAGGCATCTTATAATGTCTTATGTTTTTGCAGATAAAAGTTGCATTGTCGTTTAATATTATGTTTCCCTCTGACTCTGCATCTTTGTATATACTAAGGTCATTTAACAAGTCCACACTGGTTATTTTTGTCTTGTCAATTACTAGGTTTTTAGAATCATATAATACTGAGTTGTCTGGGTATTTATCTGTACTTTCATATAATCCAAGATAACCATATTTGTATGACACTGGTTCACAATCGTTTATTACAGGCAGGTCATACCTACAAGTTGTGCTGAATACCTGGTCTTTACTTAAAGTTATAGAATCAAAAGTTATAGAGGCTCTTTTAGGTTCTTGGCTTCTTTCAACCATATTCCAAGCGCCATTAGGCAGTGCTAGTATATATGTAGGTACAAACAAGCTGCTATTATAACTTGTCGATAAAGGTGGGTTTCTTTCATTTGTTCCTATCTCAACATAGTCATTCCAATCATCTCCAAATCCTTTAGATGTTCTTATTGGTGCGTCAACTGCTATAACCAAATTATTTTTTTGGCTGAGGTCTGGTATTTGATTTGCACCCACACCTTCTTCTAAAGTTATGAAATTATCGTCCTCTAAGTCCACTATTATTGAAAGAAGGGGAGTGGTTGATGAACAGTTTTCAAAGACACTTACTCTTACTCTCGTATTCCCGTCATAATATTCTATTCCTGATATGGTGCTTACCTCTACACCGTATCTTACATATATCCCATTGAAGGTTTGTCCTTCTACTTTACCTCTTGTTTTTTCACTTATGTTTAAAAAGTATTTTGTTCTATTGTTAACTTCACTTTTAAACCATACCGCTCCTCTGTGCAGGTTAGTTGAAAAGTAGCCATTAGGATCAGCTATAGTACCTTGTGTGGCTAACAGTGATTTTGTTGCATCTTTTATCTGGGCCTCTGTTAAGTACCCTAAGTTCTCGTGTATATACCTGTTTACTTGTGTCCTAACTTCATCAGGTTTAACTAGTATAAGTGTGTCTGGAGAGGTGCATTGAAAATTAGAGTTAATGTTACTTCTCCTTCTTGAAAAAGGAACTATATCACTATCGTTTCTTATAAAAGAGTTATACCCATATGAAAAATCATAGTCCATCTGGGAGTCAGCTCCGTTAGTCTCGTATATTATATCATTTTCTGGCCTTGATATACTTGCGTACTCGGTGAACTCATTTTTATACTCAAAAACTGTAACCTCGTTTACAACTCCTTCTACCACTATCTCTTCAGGGAACGCATTTGTATAATTAAAACACCCTGTGTCTGTGATTGCAGAATACGGGTCGAGTATTTCTGGGTTTTCCGTGACCCCATTTACTTGTGTTGCAGGGTTATTTATCCCAGATATTGCAGGATCTGATAAATCTACATAAGCGGATATATCTGTGTCTCCTGATAATGGCTGTGGTATTAGTAAACTTATATTGGAAAGCCTTTCTTGTATGTACGTTTTTAAATCTATAAAACTTTCCTCATCTGAAAGTTCTAATGTTATTGCTCCTGAAGGTACATCTGGTATATCTACATTGGTATATGCTATTTGTTCATCTACGGTTTTTACTGTCTGTACCCCTTCTGCGGCAATACACGCCCCTATTTCTGATGCTGTATTTCTATATTGGAAATATCTATTTCTACTGTCTCCGTCACACTGTCCTATAAAACTTGTTATAGAAAGTATGTCTGGGGAAGTTTCCGCCTCGGATATAACATCCCCCATAGGATCGTTTGCTGCAAGAGGGGGCGGTATTAGTATAAAGTTATTTGTTTCGCTGCCGTCGTCAAATAGCAGGCTCATAGCAAAAGCTTGGTTTTCTCCTCTGTTATACCCCAAGTACTGGTACCCATCAGCGTTAGCATATAGGTCCTCTTTAGCAAGGTAGGACTTCCATTTAAGAGAAGCTCCTAAAAGAGAAACTACTGGTTGTAAATTTATAGGCTCTTTTTGCTTAACCCCATTCAAGAAAAGTATTCCCCCTGAAGTGGCCAGGCCATCCACTGACTCCACTATTGGCTTTCTTGTGAAAAGCTTACTATTAGGTACAGTAATTCCGTCGTTATCCGATATGATTATGGTTTTATTTTCAGTGTTGAACACACCTAACTCATAATTTATAAATGATCCTAGTGATGAGTAATACTTAACTACTATTTTGTACCTTTCAAACCTGGTGTCCACTCTGTCCATATTTAGTTTTATGGAGTAGTTTGTCTCGGCATTATTATCCACCTGCTCGTGTATTATATTATAATCATCAAACAGAGGTATTATTGGTGTTAGGGATACGTAAGACGTAAACTCATTACCCAACTCATCACAGTACGCGCCAAAAACTTCATAGGAGCCTTTTTTAAGAGCCCCTCCTAAAATCTTTTGAAACCCGCTTTGATTTAGTTCTAAATTCAACTTGAACACTCTTAGCTTATCACAATCCAAACAAGTGTCCACTGGTACATTACCGCAGTTATCACTTCCTGTTTGTCTGTACTCAGCTAGTTTGTCCAGGTTAATATATCTAAGTACATTTTTTCCTGGGGTCTCCGTCCAAAAAATAGTGGTTCCTATATTCTCTTCTTTTATTATGATGTCAAATATAGGGTGCGCCAAATCAAAATCCAAACATAAGTTACAAGAGTCCTCTAATAACATCTGATAATTTTGGTGGGCCACTTGAGTAGTTTCTTCTAAAGGAGTTGCTTGAGTTACTCCAGAGTCTTGCTCATAGTCAAAAGACCTGTCATTCGTTACAAAACCTATTTCGCTGACCTTAGTATCTGGGTTATGCAGCATAAAATAAGTCTTATTCCTAATTTCGTGCTCTTTTTTACCTACAACCCTAAATCCTGTTTTAAATTTTGATGCTAGAATATTAGAGTGTTCATCTGTCAAGTTGAACTTCTCTCCTCCTTCATCGTAAGAATTACCGTTTTTTTGGAACAAGTACTCGTCAGCCTGCAAAAGGTGCGGGCTGTTTGATCTATTCATTCCTCTCTTTGGTGTGGATATGTTTTCTTTTTTAGCCATTACAGATTTCTAAACATGTTTTCGTACTTGTTTGTGTTTCTTCTATTGTTGTTTATTAGTCTTGTGGCCCAACCAACAGCTCCTTTAGATACTGTATCTGACTTTGCTTTATAAAAGTACTCACTTGATAGTGCTTTGAAGTACTGTATTTTTTGAATTAGATTGGGGTCGTCCTCTCCTAGCCATATCATTTCTAATGTTCTGTATATAGAATTGTACAGTAAGTAGTTTTTAAGAGAGTCTCTGTCGGTTTCTGGTACAACTAGGTCCCCTTTATTATCACAAGGTAAGCCTCTGTAGACTATGGTTATAAAACCGCTGTTAAAGTTAGCTGATATGTAGTTATGTTTCTCGTCAATGGATATTTCAAATTCACTCTCGGCTCCTAAGTTTATGCAGTCAGTTGTGCATCTTGTCTTGTAGGTGTGTCTTTTTAAATTTAGTATTTTAGGGTTTTTGTAGAAAAAAGAATATGGTTTACTGCCACTTGGCGTCTCGAAAATTAAAGTTTCAGTTATGTACTTTGAATCACCGTCTTCTTTACAAGGTCTGCCTGCTATGAAATTGTAATAGTCGTCTATCTCTGTGTACTCTAAATATGAAACTACAGATTGAACGTGTTTTTCAGTTCCTCCCTTTTCTTCACAGTACCCCTCTTGTTCACATTTTACCGCTACTTTTAACGCCCAAAAATTATCTGGTAACTTGGCTCTTCCATTTTCAACTATCAGGGTTATCTGATTGGTATCCATTATATTTCCGCCGAAGTTTTTTATCCCCTCTTTTATCCAGTTATTGATTGCTATGTAGTCCAGCAAAGAATCCTGGTCGTATTGCTTAAGAGAGTTTTTTATCTCGGCTACAATTTGTTTTCTTGTTATCATTTATTAAGGTTTAACAAAGTGTTTAGTAAAAATTTGTATTTTGGACGTATTTTTCTAAAGAGTTTAGATGCTCTTTTTTTATAATTTTGTGTAAATAGTCCGTCCATGGACCAAAAATTATATTTAAACTCTCTAAATAAATTAACAAAAAGTATTGTATACATGTCTCCCCCAGTACTTCTCATAGGGTCAACATAGTTCTTATTAAACCTGTTGGTTGCAAAAGCAATGTTGGCTATAACTTCTGGGACTATGTAAAAAAACCCTTTAGCATAAACACCACCTTCATACTCCACTGAGTCTTGGGCCACCCTTTTCCATATTTTTCTGGTTATCCTTTTATAATCAGTGTAATAATCGAATTTTTTAGGGTCTCTTATTTTTGAGTTTAGTCTGTAATCTTTATAAGCTTCTTTTCCTGTTATGCACTCGCCCTTTTCAACTGCTCTCCACTCTGCTGATACATCCATCTATTTGTCATTTTCATTTAGATTTGCTTTTTCGTCTGAGGGTATGGATTTTGTAACTGATATTTGCTGTATAGTGTAACTTATAACATCTTCCAAAACCGAGTCTGGGCAAATAAAATCAAAATCAAATGCACTTTTGCAGGGGGCGCTTCCGCTTAAAGCTGCTAGATCATACTGGTCTTGCATTAAGATCAGTGCTGATAGTGTCTTTATATTTGCTGGCACGTATATGTAACCATCTATTATGTAATAGTAGTCTATGTCTGAGTAGTCGCTTGATCTTTGACTGTCGTTTCTGTACTGGTACAATGTACTTTGAGTAAAGGTGTTTTCTCTGTCTATAGAGTATAGTTCTTTTATAGAGCTTCCGTACCTTGTGTTTATAAGCCCTTCAAATTTAACAGTGGATTTTGAAAGTTCCTTGCAGTTTTTGAAGTCCACTACCCCGCAAGTAAAAGAGTCTACTGGTTCAAATGTAATACAACCAACCTCTGTGTATAAAGAAGAGTCTCTTGATATAGATCTCCTGGATATAGCCTGGGTGATGAATTTAAGCGCTATGCTTTCGGCGGTTTTTAATATAAATCTTCTTCCTAAATACTCATCTTTTTTAAGAGTTCTTAGTTGATTTGATACACGGGATACGACTTCTGATCTTAACATAATTGCAAATATAGTTTAAAATTAGTTTTTAATAAAATAGCTTAAATTTTGTTGTATTAAAAAAGAGCCTGCTTTTTAGGGCAAGCTCTTTTAAGAAAACAACAAAAAAATCTTTATATGTGGTTTTTATGATTTATTTAATATTATCCAATATGTTCCAGTGTTTGCAACAGTGTATTTTTGCCCCACTGGTAAAACAATTGAAGTTAAAGTGTCTGATTTCTTTTCTCTTATTTGTTCAGAATTAGAGCTTGCTAAAGTAACTGTATTAGTTACATCATAAGCTATTACAGTGTATTTTTTACCAATTGGTACAGTTGATATAACTGGTAAAGTTGCTGTAACTGGTACAGATAAAGCATCAATTATTACATCACTATTTGCAATTGTTAAAAGTGTATCTTCTACTATAGTTACTAAAGGAGCTAAAAAAGATTCTG
>TARA_R110000772_G_scaffold29149_1_pt1 | contig 20156 bp, 8 predicted proteins | sample TARA_R110000772 | Tara Oceans TARA_R110000772 (sample SAMEA4397948) | marine metagenome | biome: Polar Biome; feature: [SRF] surface water layer (ENVO:00010504); material: water (ENVO:00002006), including particulate matter (ENVO:01000060) such as... | depth 5 m | reverse complement strand
CAAAATGTGCTAAATTAGAACCACCTTCACCGATGTTCTTGTGGTAATCTCCAAACCAATTTACAATATCATTTTTAGTTCTTAAAGCTGTTTCTTTTGATTTGTTAGGCGATTCACCTTTTATCCAACTTTGAAGTTTTTGCCAACCACCATTGTTCATTCCCTTAATGTTAGCTCCATTTCTTATAGCCTCTGATATATAAGAGAATAATTCAGACTCTTGTACTTTTGCTAAATCCATGTTATCAAGAGACTTAACACCTACAGCTTCTAAAGCTTGATATAGAGTTAAACCTTCTCTTAGTTCAATATCTTTTGTAACAGTAAGCAACTTTCTAATAGTAGCCGCTTTAGTCGGCTTATCCATCATTTTTATAAAGAACAGCGGGTGACCAGCTTCGTGGCTAACTAAGCCTGGTGTTAGATTATTAGGATCTAATTCTATTTCCCACCTATTAGTCTTCTTGTTTAGTATAGCCCCACCTTTTCTACCTGTTTCCGCTTCGGTTTTCCAAACAACATCAAGGCCATTATAACCCATTTTTTTAACATCAGCCTCAACGCCCTTAGCTTCTTTAACGGCTAAAGCAGGTGCTAATAAAGGATTACTATAATCCTCGAGCCCTTCCATTTCCCAAGTGCGTTTTTGAGCGGCTTGATATAAATCGTTGTATTTTTGAAATTCAGCTTCCTTGCCCTTTGTAATAACATTGTTACCCTCAACGTCTACATTTGTAAACTCACGTCTTTTAGTATCAAACTTACCTATGCTTGTTTTAATGTTTTCATAAGACTTAAAATCCATTTTATTCAAATGCATTCCAACTAACCCACCACCAAGCACGATGTCTGTTATAATGCTGCTTAGCAAGGCGTCTGGATCATCATAATTTTCTTTTAAAAAAGTTTGCCACTCTTGGTTACCTGTAGCATCTTTTACTAAAGCATTAAACGCCTCACCAGCTTTATTACCAGCTGCCATTCTAACGCCAGAAGCGCCAACTTTATACAGTGTGTTAAATGCTACTAGTTTAGACTTTATTGCCGGTGGGATAAGTCCACCTGCTAGATTAAACGCAATACCTTTTGGTAAACCTTCGATATCTTTTTCAACAGCAGAAAATATAATACCTTCACTTACAGCGGCGACAGCTTTAACTTTTGCCTGGTTTATTAAAGTAGGTTTAAGTATTTCAATTGCTTTTTTACCTTTTGTGGTGGTAATATAAGAACCTATTGTAGATAGGTTTATTCCCTTGCCTTCTATACCAGCCCAAGTGTTAGCTTGCTTGGCTACGTTTGCTTCTGATATAATTTTGCCCCCTTGTTGGTATCTAACCTTACTTAAACCCTGAACCCACTTACTAACACCAGTAATGTATTTCATACCGTTAAGAATTTTTCCAGCCCCAGCAAACTCAGCTACAACAACAGGTAAACCACCTATTCCCTCAGCAACCATATCAAAGGTGTTTGTCTCAGAGTGATCTCTAGCAGCTTTACTAAGAGGTATGTTTAAATCATTGTACAAGTCTTTTATGGCGGCAACTGTCTGCGCTTCTGTGACACCGTTATTTATTATAGCTGTATTTGGATCATCACCAACAGAGTGAACAAAAGCCCTACCAGCCTGCTCAAATAACCCAGCCGCATCAGACTTGTCTACAGTTTCTATTCTTTCGTTAAGAAGATATGTTCTTTTTAAAGCCTCCATTTTAGAAAGCAAGTCAGCTTTTTGCTGCAATAAAACATCAAAGTCATCTCTTTGGTATTGACCAAATATACCCGGAGTATATTTCTCTAGGCCAACCCCAAACCTACCAGTACCTCCGCCTTTTGTTTGTCTTGATTCATCATTAAATTCTTGCAAAGCTGTTGCAGTTTTTAGAAACTCAACCTTTAGCTCGTCTCTAGTTAAACCCTCATAATTAGCCATGCTCTCTTGAACCTGCTCGTTGAGGTTTATTATATTTTCATTCTTTTGATCAGAAACGCTGGCCGCTAACTTACCCGTACCCATATCAAATAACACATCATAATTTGCGCCACCTTGCTCTTTATACCTTTTGATATAACCCTCTAATTCTATGTTCAAAGCATCTAGCTCTCCAGGTGCACCGGTTTGTCTATCTATATCTATAAGTTTTTGCTTTATAGTGTTTTCTAAAACAGAAAAGCTACCAGAGTGGCGATCGTGGTATATGTCCTCTACACCAGTGGCTGTAATACCTTCTTTTATATGCTCTGCTAATTGCTTTTTAGATCTTTTTTCATTAATACCATCCCAAACAACGCCAACGTGTGAATCAACTACGCTTGTAAGTATTTCATCTATCTCTACGTTCGTGAGGTTATCAAAGTTAGTCCTAGCCGTACTAAACATACCACCTAGAGCATTTTGATCAGATAGTATGTGTTGGACTAGTGCTTCTTTATTTTTTGGTGTAGCTATCTCACTAAAGTTTGTTATATTATTTTTTTCAAATATTTCGTTTAACTTAGCAGGATTGTTTAAATAAGCATCGTTAGCTATAGTAGTTATTTCCTTCTTGTTTTTCTTGTACTCTGGTGTGTCTTCAAACCTATTCTGACCTTGTGTTAAGAATCTTTTTAAAACGTCGCTAGATTGATTGTTACCGTACTTATCAGCGCCTCCAACCATTATGTTTATTGATTCTCCTTCACCCTTATCTTTGATAACTGTAAATTCATTTCCTAGGGTTCCTGATGGTTTGATAACATAATCCGAGCCAAGTAGTGTTTGAAGTTCATCACTCATTAAGTCTTCAGCGTCCCACTTTTTAGAGTGCTCTTCCCATATCCTATCTATTTCATTGTTCTCCTCACTGGGTACGAAGGTTGTTTTTTTATTTTCTATATAGTCAGCAATCTCAAACTTTAACCTACCTAAACCCTCATCATCGCTAGGCACTGAAAATGGTCGAGGTGATTTTTGCCCTGGTAATTTAACCGTAACAGTACCGTTTCCAAGTCCAACCTTATTAAATTTAACACCAGGATATTGTTTATGTAAATCTTCAAAGCTTTCGTTGCTTATGAAGTTATCAATTGTTTCTTTTCCAATATCAAGCTTGCTAGTATCAACAACTCTAACTGAAGCGTTATCCACCGCTGTTGGATTTATTTCTGTAAAGAAATTATCAAACTTAGGTTTTTCAACTTTTTTCTCTACAGGTTCTTGACCAAAATCACCGGCTTCAAGCCTGTCTAGTAACACCGAGGAACCATTGTCCGAACCGAAATCCATATTCTTTGACTCCACCGATTGGTTTGTCGAGGAGTCTTTCGTCTTTCCCGGCTTAGCGATTTTTTTAGCACCTTTGTTTTCTTTCATAAACAAGTTTAATTGGTCTGGGCTAACTTCGTGCGTAACACCGTTTATATCTTTATACAGTTCAAACATATTTATTTTTTATTAGAATTATACTTTGTAGTATAGTTTTGTGATTGGATATACTTTGACGTGTTTGGCGTTGGGGTTTTCCCATCGTGGTCATACATGTCAAAAAAGTCTCCCGAAACGTTACCATATATTGTGCTCGCCATCTGTATCATATCTACTTTTGAAATGTCAATCATGTCGGCTGGATCTAATTTTACTCTTTTATCTCCAACTATAGCGTATTCTTGCCTGTAAGAATCTGTTTCTTTATTGTATTTAAACTGCTCCCCACCAATTTTTACTATCGAGCGGTTGTTAGCTATATGTTGGACATTAGCTAGTTCGTTTTGCATCGCTGAGTTTGTTGGTTTTGGTACTGCTTGACCAAAAAGAGTAAATGTTTTACCCTCCTCAACAGGGTCAACCTTCTCTGGGTTATCCGACTTCCACTGTGACTTCATTCCTTCGTACTGAGACTTTAATGCTCCCCACGTGTTGCTCGCAACTGTAGTCCTATAACTAGAACCTTTACTAAAGTTTGCTTTCTTCAACAAATTCAAAGCGGTGTTCCATTCGTCGGTGCCAGGTTCTAAGTTGTTATTTAACAATTCTTGGTAAGCCGGAGCTGTTTCAGCCATTCTTCTAGTAGAGTAATCACTTTCAAGTCCTCCAAAATAAAAGTCTTTAAATTGCTCCGCGCTATAGGAATTTACTTTGTTCAAGTAATCTTCTTTGTGCAATTTCTCAACAGTATCCCAACCTTTATTACCGCCGCTATACCCTTCTGTAATAATACCTTTGCTAACCGCTTTTAAATCAATTCCCATGGTATTATCTGCTTTTCTTGAAAACTTTAGATCTTTGTAATTTGCTGAGGTAAAATCACTGTAATCATTTCTTAGTTGATATATGTGCTCACCTACTTTTTTAGGATCATCTACCCATTCACCACCTCTAACCACGGTTAATCCAGTTGTATTTATATCGTTTTTCCATCTTAGATTTCTACCTAAAAGTCCGTTTGCCTGAGCAAGCGTGTTATTAACCTCCATATCGTTAGTAGCAAAGCTCTCGTTTTCATTTCCATCTCCTTTGTCCTCGCTGTCGTTAGATAACGCTATTTCTTGTGCTATCTTGGCGTTTGATTGGTACACTTCTAACTCAGCGTTTAAAGCGTGGTATTGACCCATCCACAAACCCATTCTTTTTTTTGACTCTGCCTTTTTTTCTTTACTAGCAGTTAAGCTGTTAGCTATTTTAGAATCAGCATCATAACCATCTTTTATAAACCTTATAGATTTCTCTAGCTCTGGATTACCTTCGGGAAGTTTATTTATTTGCGTCTGTAAAACAGCTGTTTGACTAGCGTTTTGGTTGGCAAATAGCTGCTGGTTTCTCTTGCGACTCTTTATAGCATTAACAGTCATCCCACCCACTGTTTGAAAAACAAAGCTAGTTGCTGCTTGCGTAAGTTTATTTTGTGCCTGGGCTTTAGGATTTGACCCCTCACTATTTCTAGCGCTTCCAGCCTTAAACATTTCACCCGCGTTGATTGGATTTCCTCTTGCCATTTTATATTTGTTTAAATTCGATGCCTAGCATGTCGTAGTTAACCGTGTCATACCCATCTAGTACCATAACTACATCTCTAGAGACTTCATCGGACATTACGCCTTGAAACAACCCGATGCCATGTACTGGGTTTTTATATTCGAAACTGTATATGTTTATACCAGATGCGGACATGCCTATTTTAGATATGTTTTTCTTTAACCTACGATCAGATTTCTTATAATCAGAATCTTTGTTTGCTTGATCCGCGTTTAACAAACCAGCCAAGAACGATAACTCACCTTGTTTTGTTTGAAACATTAAATCTCTATTGTCGGCGGCTCCTTGTAGTTGTATTTTCTGAGCTTCCATTGCCCCTTGACCAGTAGCTATGTCGGCAGCTTGTAACCCTTGCGCCGCAGCTAGTTCAGCTTGCGAAGATAACTGGTTAGCTGCTTGGCCACCTTGAGCTATAGCTAATTGTGTTTGCATACCACCTTGAGCTTTAGCTATATCAACAGCCGCCTGGCCTTGTGATGAAGCCGTGTCAATGTTAGTTTGTCCTTGTGCTTCCATCTGCTGTAGGTTGCCGGCTTGTGTAGCTGTTGCAAGTTGGTTCTGCTGCATCTGCCTGCTAGTATCAGCCCCTATTTGCCTATTAGCATCACTACCGCTTTTAATTAAGGATTGAGCTAGATTTGCTCCTCCAGAGCTACCACCAACATCCCTAAGTTGATTTAGTACGTTAGCTTGGTTTTCCCTAAGACTATCTTGCTGAAAGTTTCTTCCCTCAAGATCGACAGTTAAATCTTCAAAAGTATTCTCCATATTCGCAAACTGATTAATATTAGTCCCGAATTGATTTTCTAAGTCACCAAACGTATTGGTTAAACCTCTAGATTGGTTTTTAAAATCAGTGTTAATACCGCCAAAGTTATCTCCTATGTCCATTTTATTCTCAGCGCCTGCCCATAGATTACCCATTAAGCCACCCGCGCTTATATCTTTACTAAGCGATTGGAATTGATCAAAAGCCGCATCTACATCTGCCCTGTCTTGAGGAATGCCATAACTCTCGTCAGAACCTTGCCCTTTTCTAAAGGGAGTGTCCCCAGGTGTGCTGGCTTGTTTTTTATTTTTAGATTTATCGTTTGTTGCCATATTAATTTTTGTTTATAGGTAGAATCTGTGAGTCATTATCTAGCTTTGTTTTATTCATTGGAAGCGTTACTACGTGGTACTTTTCTTTTGAAATCTCTACACCAAGCTTTTCACACTTAGTCAGCAACCCTTTTTCTTTTGTTAAAAACCAGAAATCTTCATACCCTAATTCATGCGCTCCTTTAATCGCTCCAACCATTAGTTTTAAAAGAATATCTTGTCTATCTTTTTCCCTGTACTTGGGGTCACCGATCATATAATCGCAGTAACCCATTTTAGAGTTTGTCGTGTATAGGTAAGTGCACATAACAGGTTTTTCGTTCTTACAAGCCATTAAACCGTGCAGTCCATTACCCGGCAGCAATGCTCTTTTTGGTGGGGTTTTGCCAGTTGCCCCAACCCACCATTCATTTATAAATCTATAATCATCCTCCTTTATAGGTCTAACTGTAATGCTTTCCATATAATTTAATTTAAGTTTATTATATAGTCACACTTTATGGTGTTTATTTACTGCTTATTGTTACCTCTGAGCTTACCGCGAATAAATCTGACTTAGTGCTGCTATTGTTTTCTAAAGTAACATCAGCATAATACCCCTTTAAACTAGACTCGTTTGCACTTACGTTTTTGCTAAAAAAAACAAAATCTTGGCTTTGAAAATCAAAGCTAGCTAGATCTTGTTCGACTACCACATAATTAAACGCGTGGTTTACTTCAACAACTGGTCCAAACTCTTGGGGTTCAATTAAAGTTGGCCCTGTTTGAGCAGATGAATAGTGTATAGTGTCACCTTGTTGTAGAGACGAATTAATAGGGTTGTTAAAAGTTATTTTTGTATATGGCATTTTTTATTTTATTATGAAGCGGTTGCTGGCGTTAAGAATTTATCCACATCTAAAAGTATAGTTTTGTTAGCAGCAGGGTGATTCAATAACGTGATAAATCCGCGCACATTAAAGACTTGAACTATTCCTGTAAAATAAATAGGTGTCCCAGCGGTAAGAGCGTCTTGAGAGACACTTGCTACAAAAGAACCAGCGCTAACACTTGCTGCGACGCTAACAACTGAAGCGGTTGTAACACCAACACCAGATATCCTAGTCTGAGCATCGTTATGCCCAACGCCATAAGTTCCATTTAGATTCACGGTTGTACCACTGCTACCGGCTCTAATTGTTTTTGTCAATAAATTTTTCTTTTGAAAAACCTCTTGGTCTAATAAATTAAATTTACTCTCAAAACGAACTCCAATAGCTTCGTTAATATACTTACTTCCATATGCTCTAAAAGTTAGTGTTATACCATCTGCAAATACTTGTGGTATGCTTAGCTCTATTTCCTTTGTCGTTGTGTTAATGCTCCTAACTACTGGCAAGCCATCCAAATCACCACTACTAACAGAGTGTATGTAACTACCTATACCGATATCAGTTAAATCATCAACTTTGACTAAAAAACCACCATGATCGCTGTCAGCGTCAATGGCTCCATCAACAGTTTCTGTTGTTGTGAAAAACCATAAATCCGTAAAGTTGTTTAAATTCTTCCAATCACCCGTTGGTATTAACCCAAAACCACCCGCATCGCTAGATGCATTTGTAATATCCCAATTAAATTCGATTTTGGTAGTTGTAGCTAAAGGCTCGGTAGAAGTCAATGTGGGGAACGTAGCGTAGCTATTGGTGTTTGTTGTTCCCGCTTTAAGCGTCACAGTAGCATCATTAGATTGTTTTTCAATCTTTTTCATTAATACAGCTGACCTACCACTAAGTTTTGTTTTGTTTAAGGGTATGATTGTAAAGATGAAAGTACCACCACCAGAAGGAAAAACAATTTGACCATCGTATTTTCGACTGTTCATCGATACTACCAAGTTGTTAGAGCTACTTACATGCCCATCTGTAAACACTTGATTCACAAAATCATAATACTTAATAGTACCAACTTGGCAAACAAAAACAATGAACTCGCAACCAACAGTGCCTCGCACCTCGAATTGCCTTGTTGTTAGCGTTTGTGGCATTTCAGCCAAATCCATATTAAAACTACTTATTTTTAATCTACCAGCTGTTTCTAACGGTGCTTCTATTTCTCCGGGTTCTATATCGTGGTAACTCATATTTTTGTTTGTTTAGGTTTTTTTAATACTGATGGGTCGCCACGGTTGATGCTTTCCCTATACCTTGTACGCTGAAAAGCTTGGTGTCAACGCTGGCGTTTTTGTTTTCGCCTTTGATATAAGCAAACCACTTACCCTCTTTGTTTATAAAATCCTCAACAGAACCAGCCTCTAAATCAGTTTCTATTTTAGCACAACTCCAACCCTTTAAATCCTCACGCGCTCCCATTGCGTTGAAATTATTCCATGCTAGAATGTTGTTTATTGTTACTTGGTCAACAGCGGTTATATGCGCTTCAGTGCTGGCATCGCCAACTAGCGTTGGTAGTTTAACGTACGACTGACTTCCTTCATAATTTAACGTGTTAAACACTTTAACTACAGATGGCTCGTTATTTAAAACAGCTGTAATACTAGCGGGGTAGGATATGTTGTAAAAGTTACCGTAATTATTGGCTTCATCTACGGAGGAGTCAGCGCCGTCAACAAGTGGCTTGTAGTGCTGCCACAACCCACCATCCTTAAATGTGTAGTATTTTTTAGACAAACTTAATCCGTTTTCAGGTATAAAGCTTTTAAAACTTGTCCACCCATTAGTTTTCTCGCTGAAAGATGCTGTTACAGGCTCCCTAGCACTTAGGTCATATTGCCTAACCATAGTTATATCATCTATCCAGCCATTAACATCTGCACTAGTGTTGTGTGGTCTTATTACAAAAGTACTTTTAAGCTCTAGAGCATAGCTTGGATCAGCTGGATTGACGCTAGCCCAAGTACCCTCGCCAACCACGCGTGTAACAGTTGTAGTGTCAGACCCTTCAATATTTAAAACTCTAAACCCATGCCCCTCACTATTAAAGTAATAAATGCTAAGCTTGCCACTAGTTAGGCCGTGAGAAATACTTATTTCATATTTTTCATTTTTATTTATTACCAATGGTATATACTGACTAGCGCTTGTTTGAATAGTACTTCCACTAGTAATATAACTAGGATCGGTTACTGGACAGCTGTTGTATTGAATTCTTCCGTTTGTAGTATCCCAAGTTATAAAATCATCTAAAGCATCGTCAAAGCCATTCCAGCTCCAAGATCCAGCTGTACCACCTGTTAAAACAAGGGTTTCGTCAGTCAACAATATATCACTAACAGACGCTGTAAGCGGAGCGACGTTCCAAGCAGTATTTGTACCGCCCCAAAATCTTATTCTATTTGAGTATGCTGCGTTATTAACATAAGCATTCCCACTCCCAGAAAGAGTGTTGAAGGCAGAATACCCAGTCCAAGGGGTTGTGTTGTTTCCATTTACATCACTTTTAGTGGCTGTCCAAACCGGAGTGCCATCCGTATGTGTTTCTCCAAATGCACCGCTCATATTAAATGTGAACTCATACACGCCAACATCGGTTATTCCTTCAAGATGCAATCCATCAAACTCACTGGTAGAAGCATCGCCTATAACATTACTTATTTCAAAGTTTAAGCTACCGCTCATATTACCCGCTGGTAAGTTCGGGTTATCATCAACCTTAAACCTAACTCTCCAGTTTTTAGCTGAAGTTTGAGGCGCATCACCAGTAGCAAACTCTTGGTGCCAAGTAGAGTCGTTGGAGTATTCACCTGTTGAATTTTCCCAACACAACGAATTATCCTCGTAATATACGGATCTTTTAGAAAACGAATGAGGCACGTCGTCTGTTGAGTGTACCCAATCTACAGCTGTACCGCCGGTTGAAATTTCTGATAGCTTTCTTGTAATTATTTTTGTAATTACAGTACCATCTGTAAACCTAGAAAAACGTAATACCACCTTTTTTCTGAGAGCAGCAGTACCAGCTCTGTAACTATCTCCTTTAAATTGGAATATAGCCCTTAACACCGTTCTGTTATCACCGCCTCCACCTGAAGCTCCATACTCCGTTCTAACAGTCGGCACCATTGCTATATTACTGGGGTTACCTGTTGTAAGTGAATGCGTTCCAACGCCCTCAGCATCTACAACCGTGCCATGTGTTCCTGTGAAAGGGCTTGTGACACCGTGTACAACCACCACACCATGACCACCGCCGGTACCGGTTAACGTGTCTCCAGCTGAGTTTCCGCTTATGTCAAAGGAATCATCTTCGTATTCAATATCGATTAAATACCAAGCGCCATCTAACCATTGATCGGTTGCACTTTCATTTGTAAAGTCAAACCTAGCGTCCGGACCTGTTGTTCTAACCCTCCAATATTCGTTTGGAAACTCATTAATAACATTGTTCGCATTACCGTTAGCGTAAGCAGCTGTATATCCTTGGTAGTTCCCTGGAGAATTAGGTATTGCCGCCGGAATACCATTTCCAGAGTAACCAGTTGTACCATGAGGACTACCATTAGTTGGAAGTGTGCCTGGCTCTAACCAAGTTAATTGTGATACCGGGTTTCCAGCCGCGTCGTTAGGAGTTGCGGTTTGCACGGAGGCCGCGTAAGTATTACCCAATGCGTTCGCTGTGTTTGAATTTGCATGGCGATACGAATTATTTGTAGCTGGGTTAGCTGATGTTGCTGCTGGCCACAGGTTACCAAGAGTCCAGCCATTTATTGCGTAGTTTCTTACCTCTGTCCAAGCTGGAATAACAGAGGTAGGTATTTCGTCTACCGCTAAAACCGCACTACTTAATAAATTGCTAATGTTAGTGACGTTCCCGGTAGAGCTCACGTTAACAACATTAGGGTTTGAAAAAGCTGCTGCACCTTGGCTTTGAATAGCATTTCTTTTTGTGACACTAAGAGTTTTTAACTTCCACTTTGGTCTATGCATGCCATTAGGGTAAGTTGCGCTCGAACCATTAGCTCCAACGTTCATTACTCGTATAACTAGATCATCAACAATTTTTTCTGATAGCTGGTCTGACCCGGTTTGTGTGGCACTCTTGAACTTAAACATAACCGAGCAAACATATAGCTTTGAGGCTGTTAAAGTTTGAGGGAAATCAACTACACTGCTACCAACATAACCTTTCTCTAACGCTTGAAAACCAAAATTTGTCCAGCTTGTAGTGGGGTAAGAATGTCCTAGCTGTGTGGCGTTTGTTTCCTGTATGAATTCAAAATCATTACCTGTATTGTTAGCATTACTACCTGAGGTACCAGGTGCTATACCGTTGAAAGCTAATAAATTCGCAACAGGTATTATACCGCCACTTGTGTTACCTGGTCCGTCTCTAAGTTCTATTCTAGGCGTTATCAGGTTGAATTCAGCGCCACTACCAGTCTGTGAACCATATGTTTGGATTTGGAACTGAATCCTAATTTCATCACCATTAAACATAGCTGCGGGTTTAACGCTTGCAAACGGTTGCATCCACGAAGGTATTGTCGCCCTGTAAGCGTCATTAATAGGATTATCTAGTGTGCCCGGTGTGTTAAGTGCCGTTGAAGGATCGTTTCCAAGGCTTCTAAATTCAACAAAGCCAGATTGGCCAGGTTGTTGTATTAACCTATTGAATAGTATATTTCCAGAGCTAGTATCCTCAGAAATCCACCCAGCTGGACCGTTGGTAGGTGTGCTTGAGGTATCGGCGTACGAGCCAAACCCATTATTAGTACCGTCGTAATCCATGTGTCTTATAGGGAAACAGTAGTTGTTTGGGTCAACACTACCAAGATTGTTGTTTCCGAATAATTTATTAGAGGAGTTGTACGAAGAAAAAAGCCCCTCCCACAAGCTCCCTCCTTCTGGAATAGAGTTATTAAATAAAAAAGCTGGGGGCGTGTAGTTTCCGCTTGTTCCTGCTGTAACCGTAGTAGTTGTTGTCACAACAGTAGAAGCGTTACTTCCCCCGAAGTTGTAGTTATAATCCGTATATGTGCCAACCCCAGCTCCAGCAGTGTAACCGGTGGCGCTAACAGGCATGTTATATATTGCCCCTGCAGACTGCACTCCCTCGTACACGTCACCGACTGCAATTTCAGCATGGTTAACCACTATGTTTTTAGTTGTCAAACTGTCGTTATCATCACTCCACAAGAAGTTGTTATGATCTAACACATCAAACTCTTCGTATGGATATTCCATGTGGGAACCATTAGTGGGCACTGGATTTATTACTCTATTAGCAAACCCACCAGAAACAGTACCATCTATTGTTCCTAAACCTAAAAAACTATTAGACAATAAGTTTTCCCCAAAAGTGTCTGATAACGTTATGTTGTAGTTCTCCTTGTAACTGTCAAACGTACCTATTAAAGCGTCAAATTGTGGTAAATTGTCTCTAAACCAATCACTCATACCGCTGTCGGATATGGGCGTTAATCCATCTTTAGAAAGCCTTATAACCGCCCCTCTATTTTTATCCGTAAAATAAGCTCTATACGATTCCGATGCAAATGACTCTGGATTTTTAGATATACCAAAATTACCTTCAAAAGGGTTAGCATCACCAAGTACTCGATTTGACGCTATTAACTGGGAGTTTCCATCTGCGTTATATATAGCGTCTTTATTCGAAGTTATACTAACAACTCTATCTTCGCAAAATGCAACTAAGCTAATTCTTCTTTGAAATAACTTTTGTATACTACCAAACGTAGGGTTTAAGTCCTTAGTGATCTTCTCTGCCATTGTGAACTGGTTGAGATTGTTTACGCCAGAGTTAGAGTTGTAAAGCCCAGAGTATATCAACCCTGTTGATCTACGCTCCTCTTCATATGTCTGTTGGGTGGTTATAGATGCTCTCACTCCATTAAGCAAAAACATTTCATTAAAGTCATCTTTTATTCTGTTAGACTCCAACCCGTTTCCAAAAGAAAAACAATTGTTCCAACCCAATCCAACGCGTACATCCTCTCCAATGTCCTCTCTAAAAACTATGGTTGTTTTTTTAGCATGTGGATCTGAAGAAAAACCAGTCAAAACGTTCGTATCAGCTTTAGCTATCACAAAGCTACCATCATTTTTAGTAAACTTAAACGAAACGTTAGAATAATCAATTTCGTTAACACCATCAGTTAGTGAAAACCCAGGTTCAAATGTAGCTTCAAAACCATTCCACTCAATCAAGTGAGATGTGCTAGGAGCTGGAGCATTTAAAGGCTCCACAACGCAGCCTAGCGGCGCGAAAGTTTCATTTGTTCTATCGTTTATTCTAACTGGTATATTACCACTTGCTTCAAAATATATATCTAAATCAACATCTTCTTTTGATGGATCAGTCTCCCATATTGCTGGAAACTTATTTAAATCATTAACACCTGCAACGTCTTTTACTTTTTCTAAAAATTCTATATTGTGGAATTCATTACTGGTTTGGTCAGCTGTTAGCCTACCACCATTTCCAGCTGCACCGGTGAGATTTGTATCTATAGGGTTAAAATTCCCATCAGCCGTTGGATCTTTGTCTAACTCTATTACATAACAAATTCTTCTATTGTGGTTTTTTCCAAAATCTTCAAACTTAGTTTTCATAAGTAATTCTGCGGCGATATAATCAGCCCCAGCATCATTAGTTCCGTCGTTATCTAAATTATCAAGCCAATCCATAGCTGCTCGCTCAACAGACCAGTATGCCTCTGGATCATTAGGCGCGGAATAACCCTCGTTTTCTTCCCATCTGTTAAAAGTGTTTCTCCAAGAAGTGTGGTTGTATAATTTTTTTGTTTTAACGCTCTTTATAGTGTAAACGCTGTTCTTAGCTAAAAGTTTAGTAGCGTTGGATGTGTTTGGGTGACCAACTGTATCTGGGTTAAATACAAATTGTGAGCCTGAGTGTAAGTTTTTAACAAAATCACGTATTCTATTCCCAGGGTCAGAAGGGAAAGTTGGGTCCCACTGTCTTTCGTGTGCTTCTTTATATTTTAAATCATAACCAAAGCCAACACCAGGACCAGGTGGTTCTGGAAGAAAATCTAGGTTATCATCATAATTACCTTCTAAACAAATTTGATAGTGAGTTGGAGTTGCGTTAGTTCCAAACGTACTTAAAGCGTATTCACCGGTAAAGTGACCACCACCCCATATACCCTGTAGTCTGGCTCCAACAGCGTTATCGCCAAACAACTCAAAATCGTCTGCGCTCGCGGTATTGCTATCAAACAAATCAACCCCTGGTGCAAAAAATGACAAATGCATGAAGTATCTACCAACCTCTCCATCGTCAGAATATGTTTTAGTATCAGCACCAACCCCAAACTCAGTATCATTGCCAGTTATACCACTAAACCATCTTCTACCATTTACAGAGTGGTCTTCTTGAGAGGTAACTAAACCCTCTAACCCATTGACTTGCGACAAGCCAGCGTGCGAAGAGTATTGCCCTGAACCCGGGTCGTCATTTGTTCTTCTTTCAACGTGTTGTGAGTGCCCAATCCAACCATCAACTTTATTAGCCCCCCACTCGTCATTTACGTTTAATACGTCAGAGGTTGTGATTAGCTTGTTATTAAAAAGCAATGTAGAATCCGTTACTAAATTTTCAATAATATTATCACTTTCTGCATGGTTACCCAACCAAGTTTTTAAAGGTGGATAGCTCCAAGCGGAGTCGCCTTTAATAACGTTGTGGCTAGCAGTTAAATCTTTGTGTGCCCCAGACCATGTTACGCAGCAATATTTAGCATAGTCACTAGCCTCAGATTGTGCGGCTACCATGTGCATAGCATCTAAAACAAACAAGCTTACATCATTTGTTACGTAATTAGTGTATAAACCTGCCCAAGCATCAGAAAAATCAGTTAATCGCATGTTTGTGGTTAGGTAAGGAACGCTCGCATTGGTGTCATTACCTACGACGTTATTATTTGCGTGCTGTATATCATTAGCTCCACTATGCGAAGCTGAGTCATAGCCGTTGTAATTGTTTAACCCGTGATAACTAGCATTTGTTCTAATTTCGTTAGTGGTTCCACTACCGCTATTACCTGCTACATTATCTCTCCACCAGTATATCGGCGTTTTAGCTGATACTTGATGGTTATCCAATACCGAAGTGGTACTACCTGATTCAATAACATCTGTAACTTGATTTTTAGATATTTTTACAAAAAATGATCCAGAAAAATCCTCACCGCTTCTAACCTCTCTTTTTTCAACTTTAAAGACAAGGTCAGTGTGTAATGCTGTTGGGAGAGTAACCTGGCTAGAGTCTCCGTTTTCATGAGCAATATCTGCATCTTCTACAGAGATTTTATTTTGAAGTTTTAAAACGTAGTTTTCTTGACCTGTGTTCAACCTTCCGGACACAACTTTATACTTTTTAGATGATATGCTGTTAACGCCACTAATCCTGCTCCAAGAAACGTATAAATCTTTAACACGCAACCTTGTATTGACTTGATTCTCCCCGTCTTCTAGGGGCACACCTCTCAAATCACTAGCCGTAATCCAATCTTCTTTATCAAATATCAAACCATTATTACCAGCAACATCTGGCCTCAAGTCAGCGTGGTCGAGCATACCTGTTAAAAAAGTAGTGTTACCAGTGGAACCTTGCTCTACTAGTTCGTACTTTATAGATTCAGGCGCTTCGTTGCTAATATCTATTATCTTAAACTTGTTTTCATTTGGAACTTGAGATTCTCCAACTCCAATCTTTTTCTTTAATACTATGTAATCTCCTTCTGAAACTTTGTTTCGGTCAGATGATGGAAACGAGATCCACAAGTGCCCCTCTGAATTATCTAGCTCGTAAGTTTTTTCAACAATCCAAGCCCTATTCATTACTAAATTATAGTATTCTTTAGAAGTTTCTTTTATATAAAACTTCATTGAATCAACCCAAGCTGGGAAATTAGCGGTTACACTAGCGTTTACCTGAAGACTTCTACTCGCGTTCTTTAATCCATTTGAATCAGCCCAAGGAACCGCTATAGCGCCTCCACTAGAAGTAAACACTGGTGTTTCTCTACCAAATTTATCACTATAAACAACTCCTAATTGATAGTTTCTTTGTGATTTTATCGAAGGTAATCCCTGTGTTTCAAACGAGCCTATGTTTATTTTTCTATCTCCATAACCAACTTTTATTTCTGTCTTATGATCACCTAAGTCATAGTTTTGCAAGTAATTACCATAGACAATTCTATTACCAGTAACCTCTTGTGCTAACGCTTTTCTTGGTACGTTGTCCCACGGCCTAAGTAATTGATCAGCTGGCAAAGCAGCGTATATATTCTCTGTAGTAACCGTGTACCTTCCCTTAGTGTAACCACCGGCGGCATAGTAAACATCATCGTCAGAAGATTTGTTAAACCCTAAGTCGTATCCCTCAGCATCACACCTTAAGTGCCATTCTGGATCGTTGTGTTTTATTGTTCCAATAGAGTATATAACACTAGAGTTTTCCTGCTTGTACAAGATATCAACCGCGACAACGTCTTGAGGCGTGTTAGTGCTAATAAACCCACCTAGCTCAATAGAGTGTATAGAATTAACCATGGCTTTGTTGCTAGGATCATTCTCATTATAAACATTGTCTCTATTGTAAAATACGCTTGTTTCCGTAGAATTATTTAAATCTTTTGGGTACTTAGGGTTAAACACGGCGTTTGTGAACGGGGCAAACGCAGAAAACTCTCCATCTCGAAACTTGTACCTATAAGAAAACCTTGGAAATTTAGTTTCAAATAAGTTTGGCACACTACCAGTAGCTTCAATAGCTCTAGTGTGTTTAATTTTTGTTGTTAGGGCTAATAATGGTTTTGGCTTTATAACCGTTATATGCCTCTCTTCTATATCAACAGAAACATTATCACCATAAAGTATATCCCCCACGTGAAAATCACGGGGGTCATCACCTGCGTAAGGGCTCACCCCCCAACTAATATAACTAGGATCGCTGACAGCAATCCTACCATGAGTACCGTTGCTGCTGACGGGAGAATCTTCAAATCCCCATAACTTAACTTTAATTCTTCTAAAAAACTCTCCACCCCTATATTGTCGCACGTAATACTCACCCGAATCAGCAAAGCCCTCGGGAATACCTAAGGCTTTTGACATCTGTTTATATGGAAAAAAGAAATATCTACCGTAAGGAGTGGTTTGCTCTAAAAAATTAGGCTGACCCGCAAAATCCGCCGGCCCTCTTATAAGGTGCTCAAGGGTAACACCATCAAAACTTCCGTTTTCAAACTTTAACTGTGTATGCTGCCATTCTCCATTGTTATTTAGTCCAGTTCCTTTTTTACACTCGTCTATATTTATTTTTTTAGGATCAGTTTGGTTGTCGGTCCAAAGCAATAGGTTGTCTATTATATTTATACCTGTAATAATGGGTGTTACTCCAAATTTTAATACAGCCTTAGAGTTGCCCGCGTTTAGATCAACAACCACAAGTGCAACAACATCGTTTACTGCATCGTATTCTACAATAGCATCAATAGCGTACTCGCCAGCCTTGGTTACAAACCAATATAGTTTGTTGGTTTTTTCGTTGGCAACCGTCCCAACACAAGTAAATCCAGACGGCACTCCAGAGAAAGAGCTTGTTATATCAACTCTTTTGTTACCAATTATATTTTTTACAATACCAATACCAGATCCTTCTGCCGTAGAAACCTCTATATTAAAGGCATTTGCATACTGCCCGTTAGGCATTAGTCTCTCGTTGAGATCTTTATTCATCTTACCCCCAACAAAAGTGTTTTTAATCTCTGGCATGTACTAGTGTTTTATTTGTTTTGACTTACCTCTTAAAATTTGAGTGATTTCTTCCATTTTAATATTTGATAATCTTAATTTAGCTTTTCGCACAGCAGCGAACTTCTCTTTTGTCAATCTAGGTACCAACTGCTGCCCCCATGAAGAGGTAGACGCTATAGCATGTATCATGTGCTTATACATTGCTTCTTCAGCGAATTTATGTACTTGCATTTCTCCGTCGGTGCCTAGGCTATCGCTTATGTAATCTAAGATCACAGTTTTCCCAGCAATATTAGAGCTAAAATGTATTTTACCTAACTTTTGGTCTATAAAATAAGACCCGTTAGCCTGAGCTTGTTGAGGGTCAAGCCCGTACCTACTCCCATCCATTGGCCAGTAGGTATCGTCTATGTAGTCGTCCTGATTTTCAGACGCTACTCCGGATTTATAAGCGTTCCAAGTAGAAGAATCTGGTGAGTTGTTATCAGGGGATTGTAGCATCACACTTGCTGTTGCATTTGTCACAGAAACGTTGTCCAGTGTGTTAGCAAATACCCCCTGCCCGTATACTTGATATTCAGGAAAATCAGCTATAGCGAGCGCTATCACATAAATTGTACTTACACCAGAAACATTTATATCTATAACCTCTTTTGTTGAACTCTCAGTGCCAGTCCACTCCAAGTAACTAAACTCGCCATCACCGTTTGATAAATCAAAAATATCCGCAGACGCGTTTGGATTAACTGGATAACCAGAAGTGGAGTTTGTTACGTTGTTTACCATTTCATCAGGGGGAGACGTGGATACACCAAACCTAACAGTGCTAGATATAGTGTTTGTTCCACCGCTGGACACGTTATATGTAGCAGCTTCAGCGACACCATCGGCAGATATGTCTATGTAGCTCATAGTACTCACGTCTATTTCTTGATAAGCAACTGGTATTTGCGACCAATTATAAGCTCCTGCGCCATTCTTTGTGGTAAATTTCCAATTTAATTTACCTGTATCAATTCCAATAGAACTTGAGAAATTGGCTCCATAATTTCCAGGAGTCACTAGCGTCCAAGAGGGCTGTAGATCGATAGCATAATCATTATTAGCTACTAACTGGGAACCAGTTGGAAAGCTGTATTGGCCGTTTGCTTCCTGCAGTAACTCAAAGGGATTGCTAGTACTACTAGTTGGGTACAACGGGTGTTTTATACCCGCTGAATCAACCCATGATAATTTAGTATAATTTACATAATCATGAGGAAGTACCATCTGTAAGCTAGGTGAGACTTGAATTTGCTGTGATTTAAAAGACTTAAGTGTGTCGAAAGATAGTTCCTGCAAAGCTCTTTGAGCATGAAAAGCAATGTCAACATGTGAAATATCGCGTATAATTTTCTTATCACCAACATAAGCCACACTAAACTGATTAATAATGTCAATTAGCGACACGAACTGATATCCACCAAATTGCTCTTGGCCTTCGTAATAGTTTTTGTCTGTTTTACCGGTTCTTAGTCCCATTTATTATTTGTTTTCTTGTTGTATTTTTTTTGCCTCTTGCTGAGCTGCTGCCCCTGCTAGTTGGTAATCTTTAATAGATATACCAGCTAATTGTAGTATTTTAATAACCAAGTCGTTTTCTTCTGAAGCGTGTAGCTGGAAGTTCTGGTGGTCATTAGCGTCTGGGTTATAAAGCGCCGCTCCAGTAGAGCTAATAAAATATGTCCAACTTGGAGGTGCTGGTTTTTCTATATAACTAACGGTTACTTGGTCCGCAGCTGTTGGGTATGGGTTAACTTTTATTCTCAAGGTGTTATCTCCCGCGTAATACTCGTAGTATCTTGGCCCAGCAATACCTGATGATTTAGTTAAGGGAGTATTATATCTAGGTGCATCCTTTATGTCAAACGGGGTCACCACCACACTACGCGTTTGGGTAGCGTATTGAGCCATGACAACACCTAGTCTATATACGTTTAAGTCGCCTAGAAACATATTTCCCCACTCATTTACCGCGGTTATTGGGACAGTGTATCTTTGAAAAAGACTTATCTTAGAGTTTATATTAACGCCTTCGTCCGTATGGTTTTTATGGTTACCGAGCTTTTGAGTAGTTTTTCCTAAATCATGGAAGTACTGCTCGAATATATCCATCTGAGCAATATCAGCAAATAAGTTAAATTCTTGAGGTGTTATATAACCCCTTTGCTCTTTATTGGCTAAAGCCAAAACTTTTTGATATACTCTATCTATAAGTACCATACATTTCTTTTTAGTTGTAGTTTACGATCGCCCCG
>TARA_R110000772_G_scaffold268565_2_pt1 | contig 20251 bp, 24 predicted proteins | sample TARA_R110000772 | Tara Oceans TARA_R110000772 (sample SAMEA4397948) | marine metagenome | biome: Polar Biome; feature: [SRF] surface water layer (ENVO:00010504); material: water (ENVO:00002006), including particulate matter (ENVO:01000060) such as... | depth 5 m | reverse complement strand
TTCCTCGGTGGCTTCCTCGGTGGCTTCCTCGGTGGCTTCCTCGGTGGGCGGTTGCAATGAATCAAGGGCTTTCTGGAACTTGGCAACCGCCCCGCTTTCGGGTGGTGTCCCGCCAAGCGCAATGATTTGGGCGGAAATTTCTTCTTTGGCCTTTTGGGCCGGGGTCAGTTCTTCCGCTTCATTGGTTGCCGGGGCTTCCTTTTCGGTGTTGTCGGCGTCCGGCAAGGCTTTCAACGGCGCGGCAAGGGTTGATGTGAGAACCTGACCGCCGGACATAGCGGCGGCGAGGTTCAGGATTGCGGCTTCAAGGCCGGGGGCGGTAATATTGATTTCAATTTTCATGACTTTGTTTTTCTGGAGTGCCTTCTTGGCACCGGGAAGCCCGCCCTCTCTTGCGAGACAGGCGGGCGATTCGGGGCGGGGTTGGCTAGTGGGCTTTTGCTGGCTGGAGTGCTTCCCAAATGTCACCAGAAATTTTTTCGTGTGTGCCTTCACCAAGGACTTTGTTGATTGCTTCCTTTACAGAAAGGCCGTTTGAAAGTTCAGTGAGGATTTGGGCGCTGATGGTTTGATTTTTGCTCATAGTCTTGATTTTTTTAAGGTTGGCGTCTCGGGGGCTTTTCCCTCTCAACAAGCGCAAGATGAGACAAAAGCAGTTCGGTGTCAAATTTATTTTTGCTTTTTTCTTTCGACGCGAAAAATGGCGAGGAAAAGGAACAAGATTGCGAACGGTCCAAATGGGAAACCATAGGGGAAGCCCCCGAAAATTGCAATTTGGCTGAAGACAAGCGCAAGGATTGCAAACACGATTCCTTGCCAAAATCCGGGGTCTTGTGTAAGTGGCACTTCCAGACACAAATCTGGGGCCTTGTCGTCAATTTCGATAATCCATTTTTCGGCGTCATCTAGTCCACCGCTGAAAACGATCTCCTTCGTGTCTGGGTGGGTCGCAAAAATGTATCCGTTGTATGCGCTGACCCGGAACCCTTGGGCACGGATTGCGCGAATGGCGAAGTTGTAGCGTGCGGAAATGGTGGTGGTTTTTTTCATGGTCTTGATTTTTTAGGGTTGAAGTGCCTTCTTGGCACCGGGAAGCCCACCGTCTCTTGCGAGATGGGTGGGCGATTCGGGGCGGGTGGCGCGTGAAATTTTACTTTTGCTTTTTCGCAATCTCAATACATCGCTTGCATTTAATTTCTTCAATGGTGCCTCTTTCTTCGTGAACACTTAGCGCGTAACGTGTGGCGCGGGCCATTCCACAACGGGCCTTCCCGCTTGTCGTTGTGAGATGCGTCATTCCGCTAGTGCATTGAGTGCCAATTAAGAAAGTGATTTTCATGGTCCTGATTTTCTAGTTTTTAAGGTTGGTGTCGGTTGGGCTTGTCCCTCTCAACAAACGCAAGATGAGACACTTTTTGTCCTACGTCAACCCCCAAAATGAAAAAAGTGAAAAAAAAATGCCCCGGTGAGTTTTTTAGGCTCACCGGGGCGGTGTCATGAGAAAAGCGCATTTACCATTGCGGAACTCGTGGGGAATTTACCCGCCCCGGTGGGAGTGTCAAAACAATTCTGCAATTTCCGGGTCGGTTTCTTCAAAGCTCACCGGGGATTCAGCCGGGGGAAAAATGGCCCAAAATTCCGCGCCATTTCGCTTGTCAGGTTGGTCTGCCATGCGCTTGGAGTAGCCAACCCGGGCCGGGAGGTTCTTCTCAAGATTCCGCAATTGCGAGAGTAGAATCCTTGGAGTTGGGCAAGCCTTCTGGAATCGGTGCTGACTTGACCGGGTGCCAGCTTGGGCAAGAACATCATAAAGCTGGTCGGCGGTTCCCATCCATGGGGAAAGCATATCACCAACGAAAATTTCATCTTCCTCACCGTCGAACCCGTCGAATTCGCAAGCGCCGGGGTTGAACATGACGGCCCGGGCCTCATGGTCAATGCGATGCATGATATAGCTTTCAGGGCTTCCTTGGGCAATTTCCGCCATGAGTTCACTGTTTTTGAATGAACAAGTTGGAAATCGTTGCTTGGGGTCTTTCAGGTGTTCCGGGACTTTGAATTCTTCAAGGAGGAAATGAAGGAAGTGTGCGATTTCATCCCTGATTCGCCGCTCAATCCGTTCGTACCAACCGGGCAACGCCATTTCCGCGCCAAGTGGTCCTAAGTCCATCCTCTCACCGCGTAACAAAATCAATTTGTCTTCGACGCCCTCGTCAAGCGGTGGGAGCGTTGACAGTGTGGCGGGTTCCATGTTCATCAACCGGACGAACCGCCACCACGGACGCATATTGATGCGCCCTTGGTGCATCCCTCGCATCCCGCCGCCAACGCCCACGACGTGCGACTTGATGCGCTCGCCGAAATCCTGCCGGAAAGCGTAACCGGATTCCAAGACGGGTGAATCGTCCAAGAAGAGGAGTTCAGCCGCGAAGGTGTCAGGGTTGTGCATGTCGGGGAATTTTTTGAAAATCGGGTCCGCCGATGCAATCCGCGATGCAAAACACGGTGTCAAAATGTCTTTCAAAAGAAGCGTTTTCCCCGCGTTTGGTGGGCCAACAATGTGGAGCATTTGGCATGGCCCCCACGAGGCACGCCGTTTCCCACCATTGCGGAGTTTCCGCGCGGAATCGGAAAGCCAACCGTAAAGAATTTCCTTTTGGTCCGGCCCGTGTCCAAGCAACCCTTCAAGAAATGCTTCAATGGTTGGCCATTTTCCCCGGCGCGGTTTTATGAAGGTCGGCGATTTCTTGACAATCACCCGGTGGCCGTTTTCCTCGTAAAGTCCGGCGTGCCTCCCGGACGCGCCGCCAAGCACCGCTTCGACATTTTTGTCAAGCTGAATTCCATTGATCACCTTTTCAAGCGGCGTGATCGTTTCCCCATCCATTGGAATCGCCCGGAACCCCTTTTGCATCAGATGCGACCGCAACGACGTGCGGTCAAGTGCAACCCATGATTCGAGATTGTCACGGGTCAGGAAGCTTTTGTTTTCGCCGTTGTAGTAGTATTCGAGCTGCTTGTTTTCGCTGATATAACGCTCGAAACCCTGCAAATCCCAATCCTCCGGTGTCTTGTCGCCATCCGGGTCAAAATAGATCAACCTTTGTGGCCCGCGACCCTCACCAGCGGAAGGGGTGTTTGGCATCCGTGCAATTTGACTCTTTACAGCAAGCCGGGGGTCCGCCCCGTGTAGGCAAGCGAGGTTGAAAAACCCACGGCGGACGGCTGGTTTGATGCCGGAAGCATCAAACCAAAAATGCGTTGACTTTCCTCCGGTGTCAATGGCCATGACCAAGGGGGCAAATTGGGCCATTTCCATTGCGAACGTGTTGAACCGTTCCGTTTCAATGAGCTTGGTTTTCTCGTCCTTGCTTTTGTCCGGGTCATACTCAAGCACCATCCAGTCACGCGCTTTCACGTTGTCGTTGCACCGCGTGGATATTTTTTGCCTTGGGTGCTTGGTGTTTGGGACGCCGCCAACTTGTTTAAATGTGGCGGGGTTCAAAAACTTGAAATCTTCTAGCGTGCAAACTTCCATTTCTAGGAATGCCGGGAGGTCTTTGACAACAACCAACGTCCCGACTTCCAACGCGCCGCGCTGAATGTTCACAATGTCGTCCGGCTTGAACAACCGCCCAATGATTTCAATTGCCGGAGTTGCCAGCTTGCCCGGCGAACTCTCAACCAATGCGGTTGATGGTGTCCGCCGGAAGCGGACTAGCATTTCTTCCTTGGCGTCCGGTGCCGCGTCCGCGTCGCTGTCGATCAGACGTGCTATGTCACCATCAACTCCCCAAACACGCGACACCGCCCGCTTGGGTGCCGTCTCGTAATCCATACGGTCCGGCGAGTAGGCTGCTTCCAAGTGTTCTAGGGTGTCATCATATGACACTCCCATTTTGAAACAGGTTGCAGCGACTGACAACAGACTGTCATTGTGGCCGCTCCCCTCTTCCGCAAGTTCAAGCGTGGTGTATTCCTTGCCCTTTGGGAGCTTGGCGGCCCGCGCCCGTAGTTCCGGCGGGAGGAAGTCCAGCGGGTTTTTGGGTTTGGTAATTGGCGCGGTGGGGATGTCTTCAAGGGTGATCTCGTCGATCACCTCATTTTCAGGTTTACTCATGACAGGGGGGAACGTGTGTGGTGGTTTGTCACGAGTCAACAAGTAAAAAACGGGAGGGGAGTGATTTTGTGCTTACTCCCCTTATAAAAAACGGGAGGGGAGTGATTTTGTGCCCACTCCCCTTGCGGGGTCGGTTTTTTGGGATTTTCAGAATTTTTTTTCGTTTTTCGTGAAAAACACACTAAACAAGGGGGGGAATTGAAGGGAGCGGAATTTCCCATCCCCGACTTGTATAGTATCCGCAAACCCTTGGGGCATATAGACTTTTTCGTTTTTTTTTTTAAATCCTATACAAGGGAGTAAAGATCAAAATTTGAGTGTAGGAAAAAGTATAGAGACTTTTAGCGTTTTACGTTCCTCTATAGGCAAACCCGGTGGCCCGTTACCTTGTATAGGATTTGCCCTTTTCACCGGAAAAAATGCTTTTTTGGAAAATTTCCGTTGTGCATCCTAAACAACTTTGTTTTAGTCATTGGTGTGAAGTCGCCACAAATAAAGCAATTTGTTTTGGATAAATACCAAAGAAGATGGCCTAAGCGTGCCCGTGTCATTCCGGGCTTCCATGGTTACCTGATGGCCTTCAGGTCCACGCCTTGGGTGACCGCTTACGACTCACCCTCTTGTTGTGTGCGTTGTCCCGCTGGCCTTGTCGTCCTAAGTGCCGCAAATGGGAACAGGGTCACAATCCTCCGGCCATGGCGTTACAAGCAGGATGGAGAGGAATACGGGGCAATCTGGGTTGCACTTCGTGGTGACGATGGGAAGAAGAAGCATTTTAGGCTCGAAGTGTTGGCTAAGGAATTATTCGGCGATGACTGGAAAGCTCTTAAATGCCAGTTTGAAGCAAAGACTTTCCAAGGTGACCTTGGAGAGCTATACTGATCAAAACAATGTCGCACTATTTAAACAAGCAACGTGAGCGCGTAGAAGAGCTTGCGCTAGTCGATCACCCGTCGGGGTTGCTCCCGTGGGAAATGCTCTTTTGCCAAGCCTACGCGGACAAGGGGCAGATCATTGACGCCATGCGGCAGGTTTGCGCGGTCCACGAACTCAAAAACGATCATTCCTTACGGATGCGTGCCGTCTCGTTGCTCAAACGTCCGGCAATTGGCCGATACATGGCACACTTGCGACAGCGAGTTGAGGACATGGGGATTATGAGCAAGGCCGAAGCATTGCGCTTTGTGTCAGACATTATTAGGACACCAATTGACATGCTTGACGGTGACAATCCGGTTTGCCATAAAAAGATTATCAGTGAAACGACACACCGGGACGGGACGACGACGACAAAAACGTCTTACGAAAAGCCGTCTGGTCTTGACGCGGTAAAAGTTCTTGAGAAAATTCAGGGTTGGGACGCGCCAACAAAGATTGACGTGAGCCATTCCGGCGGCGTTATGTTGGTACCGATGACAGAAAGCCTTTCAGATTGGGAAAAAGCGGCGGGCAATTCACAAGCAAAACTGATGGCTGACGCTATCAATATTTAACCAAAAAACAAAAACAATGGGAACAATCAATAAATCGGATTACCACGGGGACCGGGCAAGCCACGGCGGCAAGGGTGACTTGCCACGGGGTGACCATGAGACTTTCAGGAGGGGCCGCTATTGGTGGCGGTCAGTGTGTTGCAATGCCCCGGTGCGTGAAATGGCACGGGAAAGCAAGTGGGGCTTTGGCACTGAAAGGGGTTACACTTGCAATGCTTGTGAATGCTTCGCACACTTGAAGGTATGACCACGGATTTTGCAGAAGATTTTTGTGTGGCTTGTGAAGTTGAAAATGAGCCGTATTTGATCGTTTACAGGACGGGCGACGGCGGGTTGCGTGTCCGGTATTCGCTAGAAAATTATGATCCAGTTTCAGAGTTCCCCGGTTTCTCAAAAGAGCGGGATATTCTTTCCGCCATTGAAGCCGTTATGACCGAAGACGAATGATTGACCAAGAAGCACAAATCTCATGGCAACCCTTGCCGGGTTCCCAAACGCTTGCAATTGCTTGTCCGTGCGACGAAATTCTCTACCATGGAACACGCGGGCCGGGTAAGACTGAAGCTCAAATTGCCTTCTTTGTCAGCCGATGCGGGCGCGGTTATGGTGACCATTGGAAGGGCGTTATTTTTGACCGTGGTTATAAGAACCTTAAGGATGTAATTGCAAAATCTTTGGTCATGATTCCAAAGATTTTCCCTCAAGCGAAATTCCTTTCTTCAAAATCAGATTTACAGTGGACGTTTCCGGGCGGTGAAACGTTGATTTTTCGCCACATTAAACGGGCCTCCGATTACCGGGATTATCACGGGCAGGAATTCCCATTCATTGGGTTCAATGAGCTGACCAGCTACCCAACAAGCGAACTTTATGATTCCATGAAATCCTGCTCGCGGTCCGGTTTCCTGCCGCTTGAACACTCACCAAAATTGACCCCGGAAGACAAGCGGGTCATTTCTGAATGTGACCTTTTGGGCGAACCATACCCGGCCAAGGTTCACGAAAGGCTCTTGCCAAATATCCCGCTGACCATGTTTGCCACCACCAACCCACACGGGCCGGGCCATGGTTGGGTGAAACGGCGTTGGGTTGACAAGGCCGCCCCCGGCGTGCCAATCGTTACAACCTCAAACATTTTCAACCCCCGCACGGAACAACGGGAGGACATTTCAACGAATATTGTTCATATTTTTGGGAGCTACCGGGAAAACCGTTTTTTAGATCCAAAGTATGTGGCTTTTCTGAACGCCATCAAAGACCCAAACAAGCGGCGGGCTTGGCTTGGCGGGGATTGGTCAATTACTTCCGGCGGTGCCTTGGATGACCTTTGGAAAGCAACGGTTCACGTCCTGCCCCGGTTCATCGTTCCAAAAGCTTGGCGCGTCACCCGGTCTTTCGATTGGGGGTCAACCCATCCTTTCAGCGTTGGTTTTTGGGCCATTGCAAACGGCGAGGAAGTGACCTTGCCAAATGGCAAACGGTTTTGCCCGGCCAAGGGTTCAAGAATCAGAATCAGCGAAATTTATGGTTGTGAAAAAGCCAAGAACAACCTTGGCCAAATGGTCAACTCTTACGGCACCAATCGCGGGTTGCGATTGTCCGCCCGCGAGGTTGCAAGGCAAGTCCGGGAGCGGGAGGAAGAGTTGGCAGAAGAAGGTTGGATTGAAACAACGGTTGCACCCGGCCCGGCAGATGGTCAGATTTTCAACGTCAACGAAAGCGAAAGCGATTCAATCGCGCAATTGATGGCCTCTGAAGGCGTTGAGTGGACACGGGCGGACAAATCAGCCGGAACCCGCAAGAACGGCCTTGAAATGATGCGTGTTGCCCTAGAAAACGCCATTCAGGGTGAAGGGCCGGGGCTTTACGTCATGAGCCATTGTGAAGCCTTCCTTGAAACGGTGCCAAGCTTGCCCCGTGACGAAGATGACCAAGACGACGTCGATACCACCGCCGAAGATCACATTTATGATGAGGCCCGTTATATGGTCCTTGATGACAAGGAAATCTTCACCGGGTCAGTTGAAATTGACTTGGCCACATAAAACAAGGCCGCCCCGGTGAAGGGCGGCCTTGTTCTACAGGGAGGCGAGAATGTTATTTTTGCGGCAAGCATTAAAATAGCTCTTTCGTGCCTTGCCCCGGTTGGTCGCGATTGCCCGTGAGCTGAACCCGTCAACCGTTTTCAGTAGCATGTTTGGCCTTCCATAGCTGACCATCTCAACAGTGTAGGAAAAGCCTTTTGCCGTTTTTGTGGTCCGGTGTGTGATCACCCCGCCTTGTGGAATTTTGATTTGTTCGGTGTTGGACATGCGTTGACTATGGCTGAAATTTGTTCCGTGTCAAAATAAAAGTGAAATTATTTTTCACGGTGCAAAAAAAAGCCACCCGGTGAAGGGCGGCCTTGTTTTCATGGCTTGAAAATTAGTGTGATTCCTTTTGCGAGTTTTGGCCTTACCTCGTCGTCAAGGATTCCTTCAATCCTCACAATGTCCTTTTCAGTGACGCGGGCAAGGTCGGGGAAATCCCTTTCAATCCGCGCGGCGAGTTGCCAGCGATATTGCAAAAAATCGGTTGGCTTGCAACCTAGACCCTCGAACTCGAAATTTACTGCTTTTGGTGAAATCCACATGGTTTTTAAGGTGCCGGGGATTGACCGCCCCGGCGGCGGGGGTTGTGTTGGCTCACTTGCTGATTCCAAAGCCATCAGCAATGGCATTTAAAGCGGCGGCTGCACCGTGCTTCTCACGGATCATTTGGATATTTTGGCGGCTTTGCTCATTAAGGCTTTTCATTGCTTCGTTGAGTTCTTCAGTGCTGGTCAGTGTGGCTTGCTCGGTGTTGGACATGCGTTGACTATGGCTGAAATTTGTCCCGTGTCAAAATAAAAGTGAAATTATTTTTCGCCAAGCAAACCGTCTTCTTCCCACTCATGAGCAACCCGCCGCCACGTTTCCCCGACATCGAACCCGGCGCAATAGTCCGGTTTCATTGACTTTCTGACAGGTGGGATTCCGGGGTGTGGGTGGGGGATGACAAAACCACCAAGACCATCAATCAACCCTTCTGCAATAAGCTTGGTCTGGCTTTCGTCCATTTCCCCCAACTGGCGAAACTTTTTTAAAAGGTCACAACACAAGTGCAATGCCATTTCTTCTTTTGTGATTCTTGCGCTCCACGGCATCTTTTAATTTGTTTGTAGGTTGCGGCCAAGTGCCGCTTGGATTGAATATTTTGGAAGGGTGCCGCATTCAATGTGGCCGATAAGCTCCCCGATTTCGCCAGCGCGTAAAAAAGCGCGAACAATTTGTTTTTGAATCTTGGCGATTTCCACCAAGGTTTCAGCAAAAACCCACCCATATGCCTCGCGAGAAACACAAGGGTTTTCAGAGTAAAGGGATTTGAAATTGAAGTTTTCAGAAGCCTTCACTTCTGATTCAAGTTTGAAGAAGAGGTTGTTGATTGCTTGGTCTTCCGTGTTGGACATGCGTTGACTATGGCTGAAATTTGTTCCGTGTCAAACAATTCTTGAAAAAAAAGTGAAAATAGTTTTTACTCCTCACAATGTCCAAAGGTCCAAACATCGGCTTCATGCGCGCGGAAGTCGCCGCCAAGCTTAAAAAGTGGGAATTAGTGGACCATTGCGTCGAGGGGGAGGACACCATCAAGGCCAACGGGGAAACGTATTTGCCCAAACCTGACGCCAACACGGACGCGGAGAAAAACCGCCTCCAGTATGAGAAATACAAGTTGCGCGCGGTGTTCTTCCCGGTTACAGGGCGGACACTCGAAGGGTTGATTGGGCAAGTATTCTCAAAGCCAATTTCAACGGACCTTCCCGCGTCATTTGACCGCCTAGAAACGGACGTTGACGGCGCTGGAACAAGTTTGGAGCAACAAAGCAAGCAAGCACTCCAGTACGTCCTGAAGCATGGCCGGGGTGGGCTTCTGTCAGATTTCCCAACCATTGAAGACGGTGCGGTTGTGACCCGTGACCAAATCGAAAGCGGGCGCATCCGGCCCCGTATCATCCTTTACCAACCTCAACAAATCATCAACTGGCGGGAAATGGTGGTTGGCGGAGAAACCCAGCTTTCACTTCTGGTCTTGCGGGAACAGAAAGACGTTTCAACGGATAAATTCGAGATCAAATGCGAGCCACGGTGGCGGGTTTACGAACTAAACGAATCCGGCCAAGTAGAGGTTTCAGTCTGGCGACTTCCGGCCCGCGCCAATGAAACCACTTCCATCGCACAGCAACAAATCCAACCCGTTGTTAATTCTGGCGACTATGAGGCCGAAATTGAAGCAACCGTGATTCGCGGGAGCAATCAGCAACCGCTAACCCGGATTCCTTTTACTTTCGTGGGTGCAATGAATAATGACTCAACCGTTGATGAGCCACCGCTTTTCCCGCTGGCGTGCTTGAATATTGCACACTACCGGAATTCAGCGGACTACGAACAAAGTCTTTTCATCGCTGGCCAACCGACACCCGTTTTCACCGGATTGACTGACCAATGGGTCAAGGACCATATCAGGGGCAAAGTCATGTTGGGTTCTCAAAATGCCGTTTCGCTTCCCCCCGGTTCCACCGCCGCTCTTCTTCAGGCCGCGCCTAACTCCATGCCAATGGAAGGGATGACACACAAAGAGGAGCAAATGAAGGCCATCGGTGCCAAGCTCATTGAACCCGGCACGGTTGAACAAACGGCGGCGGAAGTGGAGATTGAAGCAAGTTCTGAAGCATCCGTTCTTTCCAGTGTGGCTAAAAACATTTCAGCGGCCTATGAAATGGCCTTTTATTTCTGTTCGCTATTCGGCGAGGAAGTCAACCTTGAAGAAATTTCTATTGAATTGAATTCAGAATTCCAAGTCATGGGATTGAATGCCCAAGAGCGGCAGGAGGTTGTGGCCGCTTGGCAAAATGGCGTTTTGACATGGGAAGAAGTCCGGGAGGTTTACCGCCGGAAGGGGATTGCCACGGAAACGGACGATGACGCAAAAACAAAAATTGAAAATGGTCAGTTGACACTTGGAAATCTTGAATAAATTTGATACTCCAAGCCATGCTTTCAATATTAGCTGAAACTGATCTTTCCGTGCCCGTTGGTTGGGTGTTGGCGTCCGGTGCCACATTGTCCGGGGCAATCTCATACCTTGCCCGTCTCATCTACAATTCCCAACAAGCACAGATAGACATCTTACGCGAGGAAATCCGGGAAATGAGAAAGATCAATGAAGCCCGGTCTGCAATAATTGTGGGCCAAAATGAAACCATCATTGCCTTGCAGGATGACATTCGCGACTTAAAACGGGGTTGTTACGCTGAAGGTTGCCGTTGGTTGCAAACCGCACCACTGTAATACAATGGCGGACGAAGCTTACATCAACCTTGCGATTCGCCGCCAAGCAATCCTTGAACGGCTGAAGTCCGGGGAGGTTTCCAACTTCGCGGTGGGAATCAAGAAAATTGAAAAGCTTATTCGTAGTGCAATCTTCGAGCTTGAAGGCGAATTTGGGAAGCTTTCACGTGTCAAGTTGAACAACCTTCTAGCGTTGCTTCAGCAGGACCAAGGGGAAATCTTCAAGGCCGCAACCGCTTCATTTCTGGAACGGTCCGCTGACATTGCGGCGGTTTACATGGCACAAGAAATCCTTGACCTGAAAAACACGGTTGACGTGAGGGGAACCAAGCTAAACGATTTCACGAAGAAAGACATTTTCAAGAAAGTCATTCAGCGGCCCCTTTCGACGGACGGCGATTTGCTGCAACCGTGGATCAAGAAGTTTTCTGACCGGGAGATTTCCCGCGTGTCAAATTCAATCCGCCTTGGCCACTCGCAAGGGTTGACCAATCAAGAAATGGTTCAAAAGTTGGTTGGGACCAAGGCGCGGAAGTTTCAAGACGGGCTTTTGCAGACAACCCGCCGCAACGCTGAAACGGTGGTCAGGACAAGCGTCCAGCACGTTGCCAGCGCGGCCCGGCAAGAAGTGTGGGAAGCCAACCCGGACGTTGTGAAACGATACAAGTTCCTTGCAACCCTTGACCGGACCACAAGCCCAATTTGCCGCACCTTGGACAAGCAAGAATTCGATTTTGGCCAAGGACCAATTCCCCCAGTCCATCCAAATTGTAGGAGTACGACAACGCCCGTTCTTGACCCCAAGTTTTCTTTCCTCTCGAAAGGCCGGACCCGTTCCGGGGAGCAAGGCCCGGTGTCCGCCGATACAACATACTACGAATGGTTGAAACGACAGGACAAGGCCGCACAAAGCGCGGTTCTTGGTCCCAAACGCGCTAAGCTCTTTCAAGACGGCGGGTTGACCGCTGAACGGTTCCGCGCCCTTCAATTTGACAAAAATTTCACACCCCTCACGTTGGACGGGATGCGAAAGCTTGAACCGGAAGCCTTCAAGAAGGCGGGGCTTTAGTAGCCGTGGTTCCTGAAGTGGAAGATTGAATCAATGAGATTTGAAGCTTCCCTTGAAGTCATTTCCGCGAGCTGTTCCGATGTTGGGCCGTGCATCCCGTAACCGCTTGCACCGTCAAAAATATCAAACCAATCTTCGGACGCGGCGTAGATGATCGCTTTTTGTTTCTGGCTGGCTGGCTTTTCGACGCGCTCAGGAGCTTCCTTTTGTGTTTCAACTTTCAGCGCATCAATTGCATTTTTGACTGCTTCAACCTTGTCAGCAGGGAGTAACCAAACTTTTTCTTGGGAGTCCCACTTGCCGCCGTTTTCTTTGGCAATTTCCTTGAAATCAAACTTTACGAATGGGGCTTTTACCATTGCTTCTTTTTCTGCAACCGCATTTTCAACCTGCTTTTTGTATTCAGCAAAACGATTTTTGAGCCATTCCTTTTCTTCCGTTTTTGCAGAGGTGAAAGCACGGCATTCTGAATTCCATTTCCAACCGCGTGAAATTGCTTCTTCGGTGATGAAATGACCATAGCGGGCCGAAAGGTATGAAGAACGTTTGAAGGTTCCGATCGATACTGAGTTGAGTTGTGCCGTTTGGTTGGTCATGCGTTGACCATGAACGCTTTTTGTCCCAAGTCAAACAATTCTTGAAAAAAAACGAAAAAAGTTTTAGATTCTCCATTCTACGGGGGAAATTTCCCCAGCAACCAAAAACAAAGACCGATGAAATACAAATTGACCAAGGCTGAATTTGAAGCCCTCACTGAAGAGGCCCGCACGGAATACACCCTTGATGGTGAAACCGCCGTGTTGATTCTTGAAGGGGATGACGCGCCAACTGCCGAAAAGATTGCCACACTCGAAAAGAAGCGGGAGATTGAAGCGGAACACCGGAAAAACGCGGAAACCAAATTGAAGGAAGCAGATGACCGGGCCGCAAAACACCAAAAAGATTTTGAATCTGCCGGGGGCAACAAGGAAGCAATCGAAAAACTTCGCACTGACCATGCGGCAGAAATCGAAAAGCTTCGCACTGAACGTGAAACGGAATCCGCCAAAGTGCGGGGTGACCGCGACGCGGCATTGATCAAGGAGGAATCAAGCAAGTTCGCTTCTGGCCATTTTGTTGAAGCGCCCTACGGCTCAACATTCATTGCTTCCGAAATGGCGAAACGTTTAGTTGTCGAGGAAGTCAACGGGTCACCCGTGGTCCGGGTCCAAAATGCGGACGGGACACCCTCAACCGCCGCCCTTGCGGACCTGCAAAAAGAATTTCTTGACAATAAGGATTTTTCCCCAATTATCAAGGCGAAAGCTGGAAGCGGTGGCGGTGCCATCCCCGGCCAAGGTGGCGGTGCCACGAAGAAAAGTCTCTCTGAAATGTCCGCGACAGAAGAAGCGGCCTTTGAACGTGAGAACCCTGACGCATACGCCGCCGCCATAGGAAAAGCCTAGTGGTTGGTGGTAAAAATCCAAAAAACCCACTCTAAAAAAAATATGGCTACTGTTCAACTCGCGGACGTTTACGTTCCACTTACTTTCAACCGCCGGATGCAAGAAGCTCAAATTGAGCAAAATGCTTTCTTAGCTTCCGGCATTGCCGCCGCTGACCCCGTTCTTGCACAGCAATTTGCAAACGGCGGAACTACCGGGGAACTTCCACAGTACAATGGAATTTCCATCACAGAACCCAACATTGGCACCGATAACCCGGCAACCCTTGCAACCCCCGGCAAGATTTCTTCCAAGAAGCAAATCGCCCGTTCCGCGTCCCGTAATTACCATTGGTCAACAATGGACCTTGCGCGGGAACTCGCAATTGAAGACCCGATGGGGGCGATCACTTCCCGCGTTGGTGCCTTTTGGGCAACTGATGACGAAAAGCGGATTATCAATTCATCCGTTGGTGTCCTTGCGGATAACATTGCAAACGACAGTTCCGACATGCTGAAAAACATTTATTCAGACGTGGTTGTCGGGTCGCTGACTGATGCAAACCGAATTAGCGCGGACGCAATCCTTGATGCGCTTCAAACCCTTGGTGATAAAAAGTCGCTTATCACAGTGATTGCAATGCACTCTGTCCTTCACACGAAGCTTCAGAAACTGCAACTTCTGGTTGATAATATCAACCCGGTCACCGGGGAACTCGTTTCACAAACTTACCTTGGGAAGCGCGTTGTGGTTGATGACAGCTTGCCAGTTACTGCCGGGACCAACTCCCCCAAATACACGGTTGCGCTTTATGGAGCGGGCTTGTTCAGCTTCGCCCCGGCACCAGTGTTGACGCCATCTGAAATTGACCGCAACCCGCTTGCGGGAAATGGGTCAGGTGAAACTATCCTGTCAACCCGCACAAATACGGTATTCCATCCAAACGGGTTCCAGTGTATCGGTGGCGCGTGGGCCAAATCCGCCGCTGGCACTTACACGGAACTTGCCGCTGCCACGAGTTGGGACCGTGTAGTTGATCGTAAAAATGTCCCGCTCGCGTTCATCACCTGCAACGGATAATCCCCGTTAAGGTTCAAACCGAAAGCCTACCTTGGCCCCTTTGCCGGGGTGGGCTTTTTTTTACCCAAAAAAAATGAAAAATAAAGAAATCCCACTTGTCGTCTTGAATCTTTGCGCTGAAGGAAAAAGCCTTGCGGAAGCTTACGCGATTGTAAACGCCCCAAAAAACACGGGGGAAGCTGCCGCCGTGAATGACGGCGAGCCTAAGAAACTTTCTGCTTCCGACAAGAAGGCTGCCCTAATCCCACAATTCAAAGCCCTTGGCCTTGAATTGCCCGCTGAAGGTGATTCCCTCGCAAAGTGGGAACAAGCCTTGACCGCCGCCGCGACGACTGAAGACGCGGAAGAAGACATCATGTAAAAAAACTTTGGTCGGGGGTGGAAGCGGAAGTTTCCCCTTTGTTCTTCTCGGAAGCCCCCCACCATCCCTTCAACAAAAAAAAACATGGCCTTGATTATTGAAGACGGAACCATCATTTCGGGTGCAAACTCCTTTGCCACCGTTGCGGAGTGCCGGGCATTCGCGGAACTTCGCGGGCTTGAACTCCCTGCCGCTGACGCGGGCGTTGAAATCCTTCTAATCAAGGCCGCCGATTTTATTTTCTCCTTGGAAGCGAACTTTCAAGGGTACCGGGAAGACGCGGACCAAGATTTGCCCTTCCCACGTTATCCCGTGACACTTTACGGCACGGAACTTGCCACCGGGGTAATCCCCAAGATTTTAAAACATGGCCAATGCCGCCTTGCGTACGACGCTTCGCTTGCTGACCTGCAAGCCACCGGGGCCGGGCGCGTTGTCAAGAAAGAAGGGGTTGGCCCGTTGTCCGTTGAATATGGTGACGACGGGGCAAGCAACCCGCAAGTCCAACTGACCGCCGCGTTGACCATCCTTGCACCCCTCTTCAATTTCACTTCCACGGCCATTGGTGGCCAAGGAATCAACATTTGCGTTGACCGCTAGAACCAATGGCAAGATTTGACTATCTGAAAGCACAATCAACCGCCTTGCGTTTGATTGATAAATTCGGGCAGTCAACAAGCATTGTTAGAATTTCAAGCGATTATGACCCGGCCACCGGGGAACAATCAGTCGAGACGCTGGAAACAACCCCGGCAACCATCGTTTCTCTTCCCGCAACAAGTGGTTTTGGCTTGGCGGGTGACAACAAATTCAAGGAGGATTTGAAGGCCGGGAAAATTCGTTTTTTCTACCTTGCCGCCGCCGGGTTGACCTTTACACCGTTACCGGGTGACATCTTGCTTTTTGAAGCTTATATGTGGGACATCACCGGAACTACACCATTGAACCCGGCGGGGACACCATTACTTTTTACGCTGGGGTGTCGCTCATCCGGCAAAGTTATTCCCGAATCATTGGGACAAAGAATTGATTGCTTGGAGATTGTCCAAGACGAATGGTAGGAATATGAAAATTTATCAACTTTTAACACTGCCGGAAATCCTGCAACCAGATTCCCTTTATTTTATTTTAAATGGGGACTACGCGGAATCGTATTTGACTGACAACAGTGGGGTTGCAAAGCTCATTGGTAACTCGTCAATGGTGACAGAGCTAGGAATTTCGACGCTCGCTGAATTGTTAGACGTTACCACCTACGACCTCACAACCGTCAACGCGCCACTAGTCAATGCCCTCGCGGGCAAATCAGCAACGGGCCACACTCACGCTGGAGTCTATGACCCTGCAGGAAGTGCGGCGGCGGCTCAAGCTGCGGCGATCCAGAGAGCCAACCACACCGGCGAGCAAGCTATCTCAACCGTCACGGGACTCCAGACCGCCATCGATGGTAAATCCTCGACCGCTCACACGCACAGCAACGCAGAGATCAACACCGCCATCGCCGCGAGTCCTGCGACCAGCGCGACCGCGATGGGGCTGGGGACGGCCAACACGCCAACCTTCGCGGGGCTGAAGACAACGGGGTATGTTGGAGTTGGCACCACTTCGCCAGCGGCCACAATCGAAATTCTAAGCACAACAGCAAGCTCGGACACTCCCGGAACTAATCTGATTACCCGATGGACACCTGATGCTGGGAAGAATCAGGGGATGGGGTTGAGGTATAGTGCAGACAAAAGTCAGTTCTGCCTCGACCGTTTGTATTCCACCGCGTGGTCTAACGTCATGACGTGGCGCCGCGACACAGGAAACGTAGGCATCGGGACCACTTCGCCGAGTGATAAGCTTGAGATTGCTGGAATCGGCACGGGGCAATATGTAAAATTTAATGTCGCGGCTCCATATGACGGAGACGCGACGACCAAGCACACTAAAGTGGCCATTTCTTCGTCAAACACTGCTGACAGTCAAGCTGTAATAAGTTTCCAAGCGAGGGATAGCTCTAATCAATGGCGTAACGCAGATTTTGCGTTAGATGAGGGGGCTTTATGTTTCAGACTACCGTCAGGCACTAACATCGCGCCATCCAGCGCCGATACACGGCTCACTATTAAAAGCACCGGAAACGTAGGCATCGGGACCGCTGCGCCAGATGCTGAGTTGCATGTCAAAAAAGCTGGCACAGACGGGGCTTACAATTTGGTCGCAAGATTTGAAGCTGGTGGTAACTTAAATAATACAGGTTCATCCATTTTGATCAACCATTCAGCGAATCGAGGGTTACTGATCGAAGCTGGCAGAGAAAATGGCGATGTAGGAATTGCTCATTTAGGTATATTAAATTCAGCAGGTTCAAACAGCAGGGTTTTAACTCTCAAGCAAGAAGGAAACGTAGGCATCGGCACCACAAGTCCCGCCGAAAAACTGGAGGTGGCTGGTAACATTAGAGTGTCGTCGCTCGTCGAAAGCTTATCCGCTGACCAAGTTATTGGCAAAGTTGAGTTTTATAAAACTGATGTCTCGACAGGAGGAGCTGGTGTTCCCGCTTACATTCAGGCGCGGACAAGTAACTCTGGGGGGGATTTCTCAATGGACTTCGTGACGGGTTCGGTTTCCGCACCAGTGACCTCGTTAAGCTTGAGTGCATTGGGGAACGTAGGCATCGGCACCACTGCGCCAAGTGCTAAGTTGCAGGTAAAAGCCGACTCCGCCACGCTCGGCGGAGAAATTAAAATTACCAATGACCTATCAACCGCGACAATCGGCCAATCTGCGGCTCTCTCATTTGGGCGTGAATATGATGACCGCACAGTGAGGCTTTCGTCCGTATCGACGGGGAGTTATGGGGTCTATCCCGATTTTGTCGTGACGGCAAACAAGAATGCTAGTGGAGCCTCACACACTGAGTTGCTCAGGGTGAAAAACAACGGAAACGTAGGCATCGGGACCGCTGCTCCGGCAAAAATGATACATCTACTCAGTGACACGACTCCGACAATTCGGATTGAGGATAGATCGTTTAATAACTACCTAGACATCGGCCATGGTGATAATTATGCTACGTTCGACATCCCTAGTTCATCGAATGCGTATTGGTTCAGGGCTGATTCAAATATCAGATTTGTTATCCAAAAAGGCGGAAACGTAGGCATCGGGACCACGTCGCCGAACCGTCTTTTGCATGTGGCAGGGCAAACCGCTATTACTGATTCAAACGATACGTGCTCGTTTCTTTTTATCCCTAACCCGTCACTGAATAGCATTTTTTCAAGAGCTGGGAACGCAACAACTACAGCAGTTCCGTTGGGTATTTTCATGGGGGGGACTGAACGATTCCGCATGGATTTGGTAGGCAACGTAGGCATCGGGACCCCTGCCCCCACCGAAAAGCTCGACGTGGTCGGCAACATCAAGGCGAGCGGGACGGTCAAAACCGGAAGCCAAACAGTTTCCGTGGCGACCGCTTCAAGCTCCGCAACTGCCGTCGCTGCTGGTGCTGGCGCGATGACTTATATCTCTAACGAGTCCGGCGGGGCTACCATCGCATTCTCAGACGGAATTGTCTGGCGTCGCGTTTCGGATCGAGCAGCAATTTCCTAAAATTATGAAAAAAACTACAGAACCTTTTAGAGTAACCATCATCCTTGGCGATGAGTCGCCAGTTGCACAGATTGAGCAGATTGAGCGCATCATTGACGATGGCGGCGAGATCATCGCAAGTAAGATCCTGCCCGCTGAGACTCTCGCAATGCCGATATCTGAGGAGATTATCGGCGCATTAAATGCGTCATTGCTCGCACAGGTGGCACCGCTCACCAAAGACCGCGACGATCTCACAGCACAGGTTGAGACGCTGACCAGCGAGCGCGACGGGCTGACGACGGAGAGGGACGGGCTGACTGGACAGGTTGCGAGCCTGACGACAGAGCGCGACACGGTCAAAACGGAGCGCGATACGGTCACCAGCGAAAGGGACGCATTGCTTGCACAGGTTGAGAGTCTCACTGCCCAAATTGAGAGCATGACAAAAGCGCAAGAGGTTATTGATCTTGAGCCTATCGCGCCTCAACCGATTCCCACTTATGGCGTCTCAAAACTCACCATCATGCGGCGACTAGGCGGCAAGTGGCCAACCCTCAAAGCAGCGCTCGCGACCCTCCCCGAAACCGTGCAAGACTCGTGGACACTGGCCCTTGAAATCAGCGCCAATGACCCGCTTTTTGTCGAGTTCCGCCCGCAACTTATGGCCATCCTCGAAATGACGGAGGAAGAATTTGATGCATTGCTCACTTTGCAATACTGATATGGCCTTTTCTGTAAATGTTTCAAAGTGGGCCGCTGAAGTTGGCTCCACGGTTGAGGAATTACACAAGGCAATTTTGATAGAACTTTTCGCTTCCGTAATTGAAGACACGCCCGTTTTGCAAGGGCGGTTGCGGGGAAATTGGATCATTTCGGCGGATGACCCGGCGAACGGGACTTTTGACGTGATTGACAAAACGGGGGAAGTGACAACCCGGAGGGTTGAAGATTTTGTTGCGAAGATCGACGGGAAGAAAGATTTTAACGTTTTCCTTGCAAATAATTTACCCTATGCTCACCGCATCGAATACGACGGTTGGAGCCACACCAAAGCCCCCGAAGGGATGGTGCGGAAAAACTTTATTCGTATTTCAAACAATTTAAGAAGCGCATGATCGATGACACAAAAACACGCGCCGCGTTGGTCCAAGGCGCGAAAGATTTCCTGACTGGTAACGCATCAATCAACACAACCGCCGGGCTTGTGGAGGGACTGCCAACAATTTCAGGTGATTCAATCGCTTGGGAAAACCGCCTCCTTAACACACAAGGAAAATCAATTTGGTCTTCCGTTTTTTATCGGCCAAACATTCCGGCGACCCGGTCAATTGGTCCCGGTGGCATTGATGAAACAAGCGGGTTTTTGCAAATTGATTTCAACATTGGCGAGGGTCAGGGGGAAAATGAGCTTATCGCATGGGAAAACAAAGCAAGACTTTTTTTCCACCACGGGAGATTTTTTTCATACGGCGGGCATTCTGTTATTGTAACTAGCGCCGGAATGGGTCAAGGTCGCCACGTTGGTAACGATTTCAGAAAATCACTTACAATTTCCTTCCGCTCCCAAACAAAAAGACCCCAACTCATTTAAAAATTATGTCTGAAGCATCCGCCCACAAACTCGCCTACATTGTCGAAACGACACGCGGCACCGTTCCAACCAATCCGCGTTTTAAGTCTCTCCCGGACACCCGGACAACTCTCGCGCTCACAAAAGAGTCACTGCCAAGCGAGCGGCTGACAGGTTCCCGGTTTC
>TARA_R110000772_G_scaffold18400_14_pt1 | contig 20254 bp, 20 predicted proteins | sample TARA_R110000772 | Tara Oceans TARA_R110000772 (sample SAMEA4397948) | marine metagenome | biome: Polar Biome; feature: [SRF] surface water layer (ENVO:00010504); material: water (ENVO:00002006), including particulate matter (ENVO:01000060) such as... | depth 5 m | reverse complement strand
AAGCCATTATTCTCGGGAACATCCCTGAAGATGCCTACGGTCAAAAATCCGTTCGTCCAGAAAGACGAGGGGCTGGTAATCGAACCGGATCGTTCGGCCGCGGTCAAGGCCAAGAAAGACCCGGCGCCGCGCAAGGAGGTCAAGCCCGACAACCGGCCACCGCCCGAAATCAGCGACCGTGCCCTGCCCCCGAAAAGGGCCGGTGCCAACAAGGCCAAGCAAGGCGATTTCTTCGGTCCTTATGTGCTGCCGTCGCTCGACCTGCTGTCCCCGGCGCCCGAGCAGAATAACAATGTGATCGACAAGGCCGGTCTCGAGCGTAACGCCCGGCTGCTGGAATCGGTGCTTGACGATTTTCACGTCAAGGGCACGATTAACGCGGTCCGCCCCGGCCCCGTGGTGACCATGTACGAACTGGAACCGGCCCCCGGTATCAAGGCAAGCCGCGTCATCCAGCTGGCCGAAGATATCGCCCGCAACATGTCTGCGCTCTCCGCGCGCGTCGCCGCTATCCCCGGTCGCACGGTCATGGGCATAGAATTGCCCAACGCCAATCGCGAGATGGTGGTGCTGCACGAGATGGTCGGCAGCGACAGCTTCGCCGAACAGACCGGCAAGCTGCCGATCATCTTGGGCAAGAACATCTCCGGCGATCCGGTCATCGCCGATCTCGCGCCGATGCCGCATCTGCTCGTCGCCGGTACCACCGGTTCGGGTAAATCCGTCGGACTCAACTGCATGATCCTGTCGCTGCTCTACCGGCTCACGCCCGACGAGTGCAAGATGATCATGATCGATCCGAAGATGCTCGAACTCAGCACCTATGACGATATCCCGCATCTCTTGTCGCCGGTCGTCACCGAACCGGCCAAGGCGATCCGCGCGCTGAAATGGGCGGTCGAGCAGATGGAAGAACGCTACCGGATGATGTCGTCGATATCGGTTCGCAATCTTGCCAATTACAACGAGAAGGTGAAGGCCGCCAAGGCCAAGGGGCAACCGCTCGGCCGCCGCGTCCAGACCGGCTATGATCCCGAAACATCGCGCCCGATTTACGAGGAAGAACAGCTCGACTTCGAAGTGCTGCCGCAGATCGTGATCATCGTCGACGAGCTTGCCGACCTGATGATGACCGCCGGCAAGGAAGTCGAATTCCTGATCCAGCGTCTGGCGCAAAAGGCGCGGGCGGCGGGCATTCACCTGATCATGGCGACGCAGCGGCCATCGGTTGATGTCATCACCGGCGTGATCAAGGCCAACCTGCCGACCCGGATCAGCTTCCACGTCACCTCGAAAATCGATTCCCGCACCATTCTCGGCGAACAGGGCGCGGAGCAATTGCTCGGCAAGGGCGACATGCTCTATATGCCCGGCGGCAAGCAGCTGACCCGGGTCCACGGACCGTTCGTCTCCGATGACGAAGTCCGGCGGGTGGCCGACCACTGGCGTTCGCAGGGCGCGCCTTCCTATATCCAGGCGGTGACCGAAGAGCCGGAAGACGGCAGCTTTGCCCTCGATGGCGCCGACCTCAGCGACAACAAGGAAGACCGGCAATATACGCAGGCCTGCCAGATCGTCTTCGAGAGCCAGAAAGTATCGACCAGCTGGCTGCAGCGGCAATTGCGGATCGGCTATAATACCGCCGCCCGGATCATCGACCGGATGGAGGAAGATGAATTTATCAGCGCGCCCAACCATATCGGTCGCCGCGAAGTGCTGCGCGATCAACATGGCCAGCCGCTCTAGGGGCGGGGCCCGGTCTGTTTGCTGACGAAATGATTAAGCCATTGTTCAATCGCCACTGGCTAGGCGGATATCTGGATTATCTGGAGTTTTCGTAATGTTGAAATATGGTTTCGCCTTGATCGCTGCGCCGCTGGCCCTGACAGCAAGCCTGCCCGCCACCGCGCAGCAAAGCCCCGCCGACAGTCTGTCAAAAATATCGAACCATCTCCGTTCGATGTCGACGATGACTGCAAATTTCAGCCAGACCGACCGCAGCGGGCAATTGCTGACCGGGACGTTGACGCTGAAACAGCCCGGGAAAATTCGCTTCCAATATCAGAAAGATGCCAATCTGCTGATCGTCGGAGACGGAAAAGCGCTGACGCTGATCGATTATGAAGTGAATCAGGTCCAGCGCTGGCCGATCAGCAACAGCCCGCTCGCGGCGCTGCTCAACCCCGAACGCGACCTGTCGAAATATGGCAAGATCGTCCCGACTCGCAATCCCAACGTGCTGAGCGTCGAGGTCAACGACCCCAAGCGTCCGGAATATGGCGTTATCACTATGGTATTCAGCAAAAAAGCGGGCGCGCCCGGCGGTCTGGCGCTCGATGGCTGGGTATCGCTAGACTCGAAAAACAACCGGACATCGATCCGCCTTTCGAACCAGAAATTCGGCGTACCGGTATCTAATAGCAACTTCAACTGGACCGATCCGCGGAAAAAAAGTCGCGGCAAGCGATGAAGCGAGGCGGGGTGCCGATCAGCAGAAACTGATATTTGTTTCGTTCATATTCGCGACAGAATGACAGGCCTATAACCGGATACAGGATGAGAAGAGACGGTCAGGTCTTCCCCCTGTTACCTGACCAAAAATGTCTCAACCCATCCAACTGCGTGACGAACGCGAGTTAGCCCCCACCTCCTTAATGCCCCCGGAGGTGGGGGTTTTACTTTTCCCGCCCAGTGAAATTACTAGCGAGCCCGATTGCCTTTGGGCTTGGGTTTCTTTGCGAGCGTGGCTATCAGGCTCGGCATGAGCGATACCCTTAAAATTGTAAGCTGGAACATTAACAGCATCCGCGCCCGTCTCGACATCGTCGAACGCTTTCTGACCGAAGAAGCACCCGACATATTGTGCCTGCAGGAAACCAAGGTTCGCAATGACCAATTCCCCGAGGGAATGTTCCGGCGCCTTGGCTATAATCACATGATCCTCCACGGTCAGCCCATGCATCATGGCGTGGCGATCATCAGCCGCGTGCCGCTGCACAAGGACGAACGCTTTGACTGGCAGAATAACGGCGAGGCGCGCCATGTTGGCGCAGTGCTGCAAAACGGCGTGCGCATCGAGAATGTCTATATCCCAGCAGGCGGCGAAGTCGCCGACCGGATCATCAATCCCAAATTTGGCCAGAAGCTCGATTTCTTCGGGCGGATGACCGAATGGTCGGCCAATCTCAAGGAACCGACGATCCTGATGGGCGATTTCAACGTCGCGCCGCTGCCCTCCGACGTGTGGAGCCACAAGGCGCTGCTCAAGGTTGTCAGCCACACCCAGATCGAGATCGACCATCTTTATGCGATGCGCGATGCGCACGGCTGGGTCGACGTCGGTCGCAAGCTGATCCCGGATCCCGAGCGGCTGTTCACCTGGTGGAGCTATCGCGCCAAGGACTGGCGCGCATCCGACAAGGGCCGCCGGCTCGACCATGTCTGGGTCAGTCCGGAACTCGGCGACAAGGCGGTCAGCCATTCGGTTCTCGAAGACGCGCGCAGCTGGGGCAAGCCATCGGATCACGCGCCGCTGATCACGGAATTCGAATTTTGAACACAGTGCCTCTCGACGGGGCCGACAAGGCAGCAGCCCGCCGGGCGGCACGCGCCATCGATGCGCTGCGCCGGGGCTGGCCGATCGGCGTGGAAGCGGGTGGCGAGCGCCTGAACCTGCTGCCGGTCGAGACCGCTGATCTGGAGGCAGCCCTGCCCTCCTCCGGAACGATATCGCTGATCATCTCCGCCAGCCGCGCGGCGACGCTGAAACTGCTCAACCAGTTTGCCGCCGCCGACCCGAACCTGCCGATCCAGATCAGCCTGCCCGCGCCGCTAACGGCGGCCGAGATTATCGCCATCGTCGATCCGGTGCTCGACATGCGCTACCCGATGAAGGGTCCTTTCCGCAGCGAAGCGCTGTCCAACGCGCCGGCCGCCACCGCAGCGATGGACCTCGCCCGCCACGGCGGCCTGCTGCCTGCTTTCGTGCTTGTCGACAGCGCCGAAGATATTACCCGGGCCGAGGATGCTGCTGCTTTTGCTGACGCCGACGCGCTGATCATCAGCGCCCATGCCAGGCTGCCCGTCGCGGCCAATAGCGAAGCACATATCTATGGCTTCCGCAGCGATGCCGATGCCACCGACCATATCGCGCTGGTGGTCGGCAAGCGCGACAGCAGCACGCCGATCGTACGCCTGCACAGCGAATGCCTGACCGGAGATGTGCTCGGCAGCCTGAAATGCGACTGCGGGCCGCAACTCCACGCCGCGCTCGAGCAAATGAGTGAAGCGACCTGGGGGGTTCTTCTCTACCTGCGGCAGGAGGGGCGCGGGATCGGCCTGATCAACAAGCTGCGTGCCTATGCGTTGCAGGATCAGGGCTTTGACACGGTCGATGCCAACCAGCGGCTGGGCTTTGCCATCGATGCGCGGGATTTCTCCATCGCGGCACGGATGCTGGATCTGCTCAACGTGCCGAAGATCAAATTGCTGACCAACAATCCGGAGAAAGTGGAAGGGTTGGAAGCATGTGGCGTGACCGTGGAAGAACGGCTGCCGGTCAAGATCGCCGCCAATCCGCACAATGAATTTTACCTCGATACCAAGCGCGACCGGACCGGGCACAAGCTTTAGCGATCCGCACGATCCGGCCAGAACAGAAGCGGAGACATTTCCATGACCGAGCTCAAGCACAAGCATCTCATGACATTGACCCTGTCGGTCGATTTTGCCGGCATGATGGTGATCGGCCAGACGCCCGCCGGATTGCGCCGCATTGCTCCGGTTACCGGCGGAAGCTTCTCTGGCGAACGGTTGAACGGCAAAGTGCTGCCCGGTGCCGACTGGGTGATCAACCGGCCCGACGGTGTCATGGAAATCGATGTCCGTTTGCCGCTCCAGACCGATGACGGGGCGATGATCTATCTGACCTATCAGGGTCGGTTTCTGGCCGAGCCGGACGTCATGGCGCGCTTTGCCAAGGGCGCAGTCCTGAAGCCGGAAGAATATTCGCTGGCGGTTACCGCAAAGTTTGAGGCCGGCGCAGAGCAATATCTCTGGCTCAACGATGTTGTGGCGGTTGGAACCGGCGAGCAGACGGCGGACGGCCCGGTCTATTCCTTTTTCGAGATCGGTTGAGCGGTTACCAGACGATAGCCGACGTCGAGATTGTCCATTTCCATCAGATGGCCATGGCGCGCCTGCCAGTCACCGGAAGCAATATCCTGTTCCAGCCTCGCCAAAGCGTCGGCGATATTGTCAAAGATTGCGGTCATCGCGATAGCCTAGCGCCGGGCGCCATTCGTCGCCAGCCTGTTCCGATATCGCGGCCAAGGTAGCAGACAGAAAGCGTATCGCATGCGCCGACAGTCCTGCCGCCATGGACAGATATTCTCAGAACCCAGAGTGATCTGGCAAGCAAAGCTGCTTCAATTGATGATCGTTAAAGGATATAGAGTGCGGGAGGGGGGACTGTGATATGTTACGCATGCTGAAAATCCTGCTGATCGTGAGCGTCGCCAGCTGGGGGTTGCTGGGTGTCTTTAACAATATTCTCGACTGGGGCGGCACAACGGGAGCCGTGGGCGCCACAACGTCGATGGCAACCTTTGAAGGCGGCGCAGACAATTGGCGCGCCACGTCCAATCCGGCCCTTATCCTTGCTGGCGCTCTGTTCATTGTGTTTCTCAAATCATCCAGCGCGATTTTGTGTCTGACCGGAGCGTGGCAGATGTGGATCGCGCGCGCAGGTGATGCTGCGGCCTTTGCGAAGGCGAAGACCCTGGCCCTTGCCGGCTGTGCGGTCGCGATATTGATGCTGTTTGCCGGATGGATCGTCATCGCGGACACATGGTTTGAACTGTGGCGGTCCGAGGTCCTGCGTGAAGCGGCGCTCGACTCCGCCTTCCGCTATTGCGGGATGATCGGCCTGATTGCGCTGTTTGTCGGGATGCACGACGAGTAGGATGGCCGCATGCAGCGTCCGGAGTAACGTCCAGCGCATCGGTCCCATTCTATTGAAATGCCCCTACCGTTTCCATCTGCCTGTGGTCATTTCGCCGCGAGGCTCCGGCAGAACAGCTCTGCCCGCAATGTGACATTGGCTTCGGCATTGCGACTGGTCGCGGGAAGAACGGATAACCGGATAGCGAAAAGCCGGCAACATCCGCATTCGGGACATCGCCGGCTTGTCAGCAACCTGAGTAATGCGAGAAACCTAGAACGGAACGTCGTCGTCCAGATCGCTGTCAAAGGCGCCGCCGCCCTGACCGCCGCCCGAGCCGCCGCCGGTCTGGCCCCAGCTGTCATTGCCACCGCCGCCGGAAGGCGCGCCGCCGCCCTGACCGCCGCCCCAGCCGTCATTCGAGCCACCGCCCTGACCGCCGCCGCCCGGCTTGCTGTCGAGCATTTCCATTTTCGCGTCAAAGCCCTGCAGGACGACATCGGTCGAATAGCGGTCATTGCCGGACTGGTCCTGCCATTTGCGGGTTTGCAGCTTGCCTTCGAGATAGACCTTGCTGCCCTTGCGGAGATATCGTTCGGCAACGCCGGCGAGGCCTTCGTTATAGATCGAGATATTGTGCCACTCGGTCTTTTCCTTGCGTTCGCCGGTCTGCTTGTCTTTCCAGCTTTCCGATGTCGCGACGCTGAAATTGCAGACTTTTCCGCCGTTGGCGAAGGTCCGCACTTCCGGATCCTTGCCCAGATTGCCTACGATGATGACTTTGTTGATGCCGCCGGCCATTTCAAATTCCCCAAAAATATTACGTGATTATCGATTCTTGGGAACTCTATAGACCGAGGGCGACAGCACTCCAATATGTAATACCGGCTGCGACATAGGCGAGCGCAAAAAGATAGGCGAGCATGAACATCGGCCACTTCCAGCCGTTGGTTTCGCGCTTGGTCACGGCAATGGTCGAGATGCATTGCGGCGCAAAGACGAACCAGGCGAGAAAAGCGAGAGCCGTCGGCAGCGACCAGCGGCTTTGCAGGCGCTCGGTCAGCGATTTGGCCTCTGCCTCTTCGTCCGGCGCGTCGATCGCGTAAGTGGTGGCCAAAGCCGCAACCGCGACCTCGCGAGCCGCCATTGCCGGGATCAGGGCCAGTGCGATATCGCGATTGAAGCCAATGGGTTCGACCGCCGGGGTGATGACGTTGGCGATCCGTCCGGCGACACTATAGTCCACCTGGCTCATTCCGCTGTCTTCCGGCACTTTCGGAAAAGTGAGCAGCAGCCACAGGACCACGGTGGCGGCAAAGATGATCGTTCCCGCCCGGCGCATGAAAATCCAGGCGCGCTGCCACAGGCCGATCAACACGTCCTTCATTCTGGGCAGCTGATATTTCGGCATTTCCATCAGAAAGCCGCTATTCGGACCCTTGGTCACGGTCGAGCGCAGTACCAGCGCAACGATCATCGCGCCGACAATGCCGAACACATAGAGTCCGAACAATACCAGACCCTGCAACCCGATGCCCGGCCCGACGACGGTTGGCGGAATGAACGCGCCGATGATGATCGCATAGACCGGAAGCCGCGCCGAACAGGTCATCAGAGGCGCCACCAATATCGTGGTCAGCCGGTCTCCGGGATCGGAGATACTGCGCGTCGCCATGATGCCTGGAATGGCGCAGGCGAAAGAGGAAAGCAGCGGAATGAAGCTGCGGCCGGACAGGCCGACGCTGGCCATCATGCGGTCCATGATGAAGGCAGCGCGGGTCATGTAACCGCTGGCTTCGAGCAGCAGGATGAACAGAAACAGGATCAAAATCTGCGGGAGGAACACGACAACCGACCCGACGCCGGCGATCGCCCCTTCGATAATGAAATCGCGCAGAAAGCCCGGTGCCATGTTGGATTCGACGGTGCCCGCAACCCATTCGCTGGCGCTCTCGATCAGGCCGATCGGCGCCTCCGACCAGGCAAAAACCGCCTGAAACATGACGAACAAAATCGCGAACAGGATCAACGGGCCGGCAAAGGGATGCAGGAACAGGCTGTCCGCCCGCTCCGACCAGCGCCGGCCAGCGGTTTCGGAGATGATCACCTGATTGGCGATCAGCTTGGCCTGTTTGCGCAAGCCGTGATCGCGTGTCTTGCTGACCACCGGCTGGGGTGCGCTGTCTTTTTGCAGGAGGCGGTTTTCCAGCGCCGCCGACAATTCTTCGAGCCCGCGCCGGCGCACCGCTACGGTCGGGACAACCGGGACACCCAGGGCTTCGGAAAGTTTTGCAGGGTCAAGGGTCAGACCGTCGCGTTCCGCGAGATCCATCATGTTGAGCGCCACGACCACCGGCTGGCCCAGCGCGATGACTTCGAGCGCGAAGCGCAAATGATTGTCGAGATTGGCCGCATCGAGCACGATGATGATCGCGTCGGGTTTGCGCTCCCCCTGTTGCAGCCCGGTGATGACGTTGCGGGTTACTTCCTCGTCGGGACTGGTCGGATCGAGACTGTAGCTGCCCGGCAAGTCGACCAGCTCGGCCGGCCGGCCGTCGGCAAAGGCGAAATGACCGGATTTGCGTTCAACCGTAACGCCGGGATAATTGGCGATCTTCTGCCGCGCTCCGGTGAGGGCGTTGAACAGGGCGCTTTTGCCCGAATTGGGGTTGCCCGCGAGGGCAATGAGAGGAGCAGATTGGGTCATGGATCAGGCGGGGATCGTTACCGGTATCAATGCAACCGATATCGCCTGCGCATGCGACTTGCGCACCGCGATCATCATCCGTCCGACTTTCAGCGCAATCGGGTCGTTCAAGCCAAACATTCCCTTGTGGAGTTTTTCGACCGCGATGCCTTCATCGATGCCCAGCGCCCGCAGACGACGGCCTTCGCTTTCGGAGATGGCAGCCCAGTCGATCGCCACGATTTCAGCATTTTGCTTCAGTGACAGCTGGTCCAGGGTTGTGGCTATTGACATATATCGCAACTCGATTTTACTAATTGCGACTGATTATCATTATTGATTTATCTTGGCGAGTCTTTTTCTGGGTTTTGCGCTCTGCAGGAGCCGCTGCAAATTCCGGCCAGCCGGCTTTTGTCACGCGCCGCGATAGCGCAGCCGCCCGACAAAGCGCGCCATGCTGAAACCGTCACCACCCCGGCCGGTGACCCTGGCCTTGACCTTTTCGAACTGCATGACATTTTCGATCCTGCGATCCAGAAACGCGCGGGTCTCGGAATAGCCCTCGCTTTCATCATCCAGAAACACGCTGATCGTGCTGCCATAGACGCCGGACAACAGGGTGCGCTTGGTATAATGGTTATAGTCGGTCGCGGTGTCGCCGGCGAGCCGCCACATCTTGTCGGCCGCGCGCCAGCCCATTTTTGCGGCCTTGCGCAGATGGGGCGGAGCCGCCAGGATCGCCAGAGCCCGCCGCAACCCTTCGCGATCGGATTCAAGCGCCTCCAGCCGCGCCTCGACCAGCGCCTTGATCCGCTCCCGTATTTTCATTCCTGCGAGTTCTTCGGCGCTATATTTCGCTGCCATTTTCGCATCAATCGCCTGAAACCAGGCATCGATCATGTCGACCGGACCATCGTTAAACGCGAGTCTTGCGAGATCAGGATCAACCCCGGCCTGTTCCGCTGCCGCCAGCACTGCCGTCTCGTTCCAGCCGTCAAATGCTGCCTGCGCGGCCAGCCCGCCAGCGAGGAAGGACCGGACCTCGTCCAGGGTCGGATCTTCGGGAAGCGATACGGGCATGACAGTTCCTTTGAAATCAGAGCTTTCAATATAGACAGAAATTGCTTGGTTTCAAACCATTGCATTTGAACCACGTGCATCTTAACTGTCTGATTAACAATTCATGCCTCTTGCTTCAGGGAATTCCATCTTGACCACATTATTCGATCCCATCACCGTCGGCGCCATTATATCCTCCAACCGGATGTTCATGGCCCCCCTGACCCGCTGCCGCGCGACCATGGAACATGTTCCGACACCGATCATGGGCGAATATTATGCCCAGCGCGCCGGCGCCGGCGTGATCATCTCCGAAGCCACCGGAATCAGCCAGCAAGGCCTCGGCACGCCATTCGCGCCCGGCATCTGGACCGACGAGCAGACCGAAGCGTGGAAGCCGGTCATCGAGCGGGTCCACAAGGCCGGTGGCAAGATCATCTGCCAGTTGTGGCACATGGGCCGGATCGTCCACCCCGATTTCCTCGGCGGCGAGAAGCCGGTCTCGGCTTCCGCCACGACCGCGCCGGGCAGCGTCCGCACCTATCAGGGCAAACGGGATTATGAAGAAGCCCGCCCGCTCGAAGTATCGGAAATCCCGGGCCTGCTCGACGATTATCAAAAGGCGGCAGAAAATGCCAAGAAGGCCGGATTTGACGGTGTGCAGCTGCACGCCGCCAACGGATATCTGATTGACCAGTTCATCCGGTCCGGCACCAATTTGCGGACCGACGAATATGGCGGACCGATCGAGAACCGTATCCGGCTGCTCGGCGAAGTCACCCAGCGGCTGGTCGACGTCTGGGGCAGCGACCGGGTTGCCGTGCGCCTGTCCCCCAATGGCGATTCCCAGGGCGCCGATGACGCGACTCCGGTGGAAACCTTTACCGCAGCGGCAAAATTGCTCGACCAGATCGGCATCGCCTTTCTCGAACTGCGCGAGCCGCCTGCCCACGGCACCTATGGCAATACCGATATTCCGCCGGTCAGCCCCGATATCCGGCCGGTTTTCAAAGGCCCGCTGGTGCTCAACAGCGACTATTTCTATGACAATGCAACAGCGGCTCTGGCCGACGGCAAGGCCGATGCGATCAGCTTTGGCCGGACGTTCATGACCAACCCCGATCTGCCCGAACGCTTCCGCGCAGGCGCCGATCTCAACCCGATCGACTTCACCCCGACCTGGTACAGCCAGGGGCCAGAAGGATATATCGATTATCCGGCAATGGAAGAAAAAGAGACGGCTTCGGCCTGATCGGCCAAGCCCGGATCAGAAGCTGCTTTGCAGTCGGCGGAACATGTCCTGGACCGCCGACTCAGCTTCCATTTCACGCTGCAGCCGCGACGACAGACGTTGCAGGCGCTGGAACAATTCCTCGCTGGCCATGATGATCTGGCGGGCTTCCTGCGGAAAGCGGTCGGCCATCGGCTGGTCGGTCGCCGGCGCATAGCCGAGCGCGCGATCATGGTTCCACATTTCGCCTTCGGTCAATTCGCCGCTGTGCAAGGCTTTCTGGTTTAGCAGCCAGGCGATGCAATGCATCAGTCTCGTGGTCACTTTCAGCGACTCACAGGAAAAGGACACGGCCAGATTGACGTCATCATCACATTCTTCGTTGAAGCGGCCCGATTCAAAATAGGAACGCGCTTCGTCCGCGAGCACCATCGCTTCGGTATAAAGTGCGTCCAGCAATTTCTGCGTTAGGAGTGATTGACGATCTGCCATATTTGCCCAGTAGCAGAAAATTCGCGATGTTGGACAGGTTAAATCGGGCTCGAGACCGACGCGAATAGGCCTGTTCCAAACTGATACGCAGACGTCACGGGGATTAACTGGTGGACAGCGATGGTTAACGATTCACCATCCCGCGCAATTGCGCGGGATCAGGCTATGATGTCGGGAATGAGCTGATTCTCGAGCAGAATGATCCGGTCGCGCAATTGCAATTTTCTTTTCTTCAGACGGGCTACCCGGAGCTGATCCGGATTGCCGGCATCGACCAGCGCGGCAATGGCTTCATCGAGATCGCGATGTTCAACTTTCAGCAGTTCAAGCCGCAATTGCAACTCTTCATCGCTCATACCCATTATGGTTCAATCTCACCCCTTGCGCCACTGCAACAATTTTGCAATCTTGCTTCTATTGACGGTTCATGTCGAAACCAAGACAATAAAACCGTCAACCATGACCGCCAGCAGATTTTGGCGGCTGCAGCATGAAAGGAAGCGTTCGTCCTCTTTCAATTTCAAAATCAACAGTTTTGAGGAGATCTTAATGGATAAGAATCACATGTCAGCATTGCGCACCAAGCACGAAGCACTGGACCGCAAGATCAATGAAGAAGAAACACGACCGCTTCCCGACACGATTCGAATCCACAGTCTCAAAAAAGAGAAGCTTCGGCTGAAAGAAGAATTGCTGGATTCAGCCTGATTCCCTGACATCGTTCGAACCTGGTGGCCAGACCGGATTCATTCTCACCAACAGGCCGCTTTTCGATATCGCGCTTCGCGGGCCTTTCTGCTAGGCGAACGTCATGCCCGCAACCGATCCCGCCAGTACCAAGACCGCTCGCAATATCCTGACAGGGTTGCGGGCGATCATGGCATCACGCGGAAATGCCCAGAAAAAATTGAACAAGGTGGTCGATACGATCGCAGAGGCGGTGAGCAGCGAAGTCTGTTCCATCTATTTGCGGCGGGACGGCGTATTGGAGCTGTTCGCCACCCGCGGCCTGAACGCCGAAGCGGTTCACGTGACCAAATTGGCGATGGGCGAAGGCCTCACCGGCTATATTGCCAAGAATGTCGAGACGCTGAATCTCGACGAGGCGGCAAGCCACCCGGATTTCCAGTACCGGCCGGAAACCGGCGAGGAAAAATTTCACAGCTTTGCCGGCGTGCCGATCATCCGCAACCAGCAGGCGATCGGCGTCCTGTGCGCCCAGCATGTCGAACCGCGCCGCTATTCCGAAGTCGAGATCGAAGCGTTTCAGACCGCGGCGATGGTATTGTCGGAACTGATCAGCAGCGCAGATTTCGTCGATGACAATATCGCGGGAGAAGCCGCGACACTCGACAATGGTGCCAATCGCCTCAGCGGCCTGCAACTGGTCAAGGGCAAGGCCAGCGGCCACGCTGTCTTTCATCAGCCGCGCGTAAAAATCGAGCATACGGTGGCGGAAGATACCGAGGCGGAACGGCATCGCGTCTATTCCGCATTCGACAAGATGCGCGCCCAGATCGACCAGATGACCAGTCAAGCGGAATTCGGGGTCGGCGGCGAGCATGAGGAAGTGCTCGAGACCTACAAGATGTTCGCCTATGACGAAGGCTGGAGCCGGCGGATCAACGAAGCGATCGACAGCGGCCTGACCGCCGAAGCCGCAATCGAAAGGGTGCAGCAGCATACACGGATGCGGATGCGGCAGATCGACGATCCGCTGCTCGCCGAGCGGATGCACGATCTCGAAGATCTCGCCAACCGGCTGTTGCGCACCGTATCCGGCCAGATGGGCACCGCAGCCAAAATGGGTTTGCGCGAGGACACGATCCTGATCGCCCGCAATCTCGGCCCGGCAGAATTGCTCGAATATGACCGACGCAAGTTGAAGGGTGTGGTTCTCGAGGAAGGCTCGCTGACCGCTCATGTCACGATCATTGCCCGCGCGATGGGCATCCCGATCCTCGGACAGGTCAAGAATATCCGGCAAGTGGTCCGGGAGGACGATCATCTGTTGCTCAATGTTGATGACAATGTCGTGTTCGTCCGGCCCGGACCATCGGTTGAGGAGGCGTTCGAGGCGCAGCTGGAGCTCAGCCAGAAAAAGCGCGCGGCCTATTCCGAACTGCGCGACAAGGAAGCGGTGACCAAGGATGGCGTGCGGATCACCGTCAATATCAACGCCGGCCTGCGGGATGATCTGGCGCTGCTCAATCTCACCGGCGCCGACGGCATCGGGCTGTTCCGGACCGAATTCCAGTTTCTCGTCGCGGCGACCATGCCGGGTCGAACCGCCCAGACCCGTTTCTATCGCGATGTGCTGGATGCCGCAGGTGACAAGCCGGTGATATTCCGCACCGTCGATATCGGCGGTGACAAGCCCCTGCCCTATTTTCAGGCCAGTCAGTCCAAGGAAGACAATCCGGCGATGGGCTGGCGCGCCATCCGCATCGGGCTTGAACGCGATGCCCTGATGAAAGTGCAAGCTCGGGCCCTGATCGAGGCAGCCGCGGGACGGAAGCTGAACGTCATGTTCCCGATGGTTGCGGAACCATGGGAATTTGATGAAGCAAAGGCGGTATTCGAAACCCAGCGCGAATATCTGCGCGGCCAGAAGAAGATGCTGCCGTCGCAAATCCGCTATGGCGCGATGCTCGAGGTTCCGGCGCTGGCCGAATGCCTCGATCTGATGGCAGACCGGCTCGACTTCCTGTCGATCGGCACCAATGACCTGACCCAGTTCCTGTTCGCCGCCGACCGGAGCAATCCGAGACTGGCCGAACGGTTTGACTGGATGAGTCCGGCAATCCTCCGATTCATCCACCGCGTGTCCGGCGATGCCGAACGGCTGGGGATATCGCTCGGCGTGTGCGGAGAAATGGGCGGGCGCCCTCTTGATGCTCTGGCGCTATTGGGGCTGGGCGTTCGCAACCTGTCGATCACGCCGGCTTCGGTTGGCCCGATCAAGGCGATGGTGCGTTCCCTGGATCTCGGCCAAGCGAGGCAGGAGATACAAACCATATTGAAGGAAGCCCCGGCGGAACCGAGAATATGTCTGGAACAATGGGCAAACAAGCATCAGGTCGACCTGGGCTGATCGCCGATCAGACGTTTGGACGCCAAAGCTGCGACCAAATCGTAGAAAATCGTAAAATGCGATACACCGACCATGATAGCCATTGACTTTTGCCGTCCAAACTGGCTTTTTTCTAGGAATATCCGGGGGCGTGCGAAAAGGGTCGCAAGATGATCCGGCCAAGGGAGTAATGAGTGGCCGAAGAAACCAAAGACGACGAGAATGTCGAACCGCATCTGCAAAGCACCGGCGCATTATTGCGTCAGGCGCGCGAGCAGAAAGATATGTCGCTGGAAGAGATTGCCAAGAAAACCAGAATTCCCCAGCGCCATCTCGCGGCGCTCGAAAGCGGCGACTTTGGTGCTCTTCCCGGACGAACCTACACGATCGGTTTTGCCAAATCTTTCGCCAGATCGGTCGGGCTGAGCGACGCGTCGATCGGCACCCAGTTGCGCGAGGAAATGGAAGAACAGGGTCACGGGGCCTATCAACCCGAAATGAGCGGCTATGCTCCGGCCAATCCCTCCAGCATTCCCCCGCGCTATCTGGCGTGGACCGCTGCCGGGATCGGAATATTCGTACTCGTCGGCTATCTGGTCTGGCGCACATTGATTCTCAATCCGGGCGAGATAACCGAAGTTGCAGATAGCGGCACGGCAGCCGAAGCCGGACCGGCAAACAGCGATCCACAGACCATCGAGAGCAGCGGCACCACGCCGTCCAGCGACGGAACCGTGGTCCTGACCGCAACCGAGACGGTGTGGATGAAGATTTATGACGCCGAGGGCAAACGCCTGTTCGAAAACCAGATGACGGCCGGTGAAACTTTCACGGTTCCCGCCGATGCCAATGAACCCCAGATTTTGACCGGACGCCCCGATGCACTGACCGTCACCATCGACGGCCAGGTAGTCCCGCAGCTCGGCACCGCCGAGCGGACCATCAAGGATGTCGGGGTCAGCGCAGCAGCATTGCTTGCACGGGGAGAAGCCAGCAATCCGGCGGACGACGTTCCAGCGGAATAGGATTTTCATCGGGGCTCACATGGACCGGAAACAGGGCGTCGGGCGATCAGGTTCAGGCAACTGCGCGAGATAATATTCTTTACTTTTTAGCACGGTATATGGTTAATATACGGTATATTCAGCGGAGGCTTCGATGAAGACATTCGGTATTACATTATTGCTCGCCAGCCTGGCGATCAGCACGCCGGCGTCGGCTCAGAGCGCGAATACGGACAAGCGCGTGGACCGGCTCGAACAGGAGATGCGCGCGGTTCAGCGCAAGGTTTTCCAGGGTGGCTCAACCCGCTATTTCGAACCCGAAATCACCGGCGACAGCGACCCGGCATCGCCCATTACGACCAACACGACGTCGGCCGTCACCGATCTGATCGCGCGGGTCGACGCGCTGGAAGCCAGTCTTGCCAATCTTACCGGCCAGGTCGAGCAAAACGGATTTCGGCTGAAGAAAATCGAGGACAAGCTGGCCGCTGCCGACATGCAGTCCGAGCAGAGCACAACCGCTTCCACGGCTACAGCCGCCGGTTCGGCCCCCAAGGCGGCGCCAGAAGCTGCGCCAGATCCCGAGCGGGTCGTCGGCGTTGCGGCGATCGTCATGCCGGAGACCGGCGATGCTGCCGAAGATTCCTATATTTACGGCTACCGCCTGTGGGAGGCCAAATTCTACCCCGAAGCCCAGGCCCAGCTGAAGAAAGCCGCAGAGGATCACTCCACCCATCGGCGGGCCAGTTTCGCCCAGAACCTGCTCGGTCGCGCCTATCTCGACGACGGCAAGCCAGCCCTGGCATCGGTCGCTTTGTACGAAAATTATCAGAAGAGGCCTCGCGGCGAACGCGCGCCGGACAGCCTCTATTTTCTGAGCACCGCTCTGGTACAGCTGAAGAAGAAAGACGACGCCTGCCGGGTATTGGCAGAATTGCAGGATGTCTATCCCGAGGTTGCCAGTGGTCGCCTTGCTGACCGGATAACATCGGGCAAGGCCGCCGCCAACTGCAAGTAGCTCATGGACAAGGATATCGCCTCGCTGAACAGGGATTTCGCGGAGGCTTTGTTCCGGCTGGTTCCCGCGTTCACGACCAATGACGAAAAATTGGGGCTGGCCGTCTCGGGCGGTCCCGACAGTCTCGCCTTGCTGTTGCTGTCCGCCGAGGCCTTTCCCGGTCGCATTGCCGCAGCGACCGTCGATCACGGCTTGCGCCCCGCGTCCACCGCAGAGGCCGAATTTGTCGCTTCGCTTTGTCGCGAGCGCGGCATTCCCCATGCCATCCTCCGGCCGGTTGTTCCGATCCGCGGCAGCATCCAGAGCGCCGCACGACGCGCGCGCTACGGGCTCCTGCACGACTGGATGAAGACCCAGGATATCCACTGGCTGGCAACCGCTCATCACGCCGATGACCAGCTGGAGACCATGATCATGCGGATATTGCGCGGCAGCGGTATCGACGGGATGTCGGGCATCCGGGAGAAAAGGGGCCATATCATCCGGCCCCTGCTCCATTTTCAGAAATCGGCACTGGAAGCCTATGTCGCCGCTCAGGGCATCGACGCGGTCGACGATCCTTCCAATCGCGATCAGGGTTTTGACCGGGTGCGGGTGCGCAACGCGCTAAAGGACCTGGAAGGCTTTGACACAAGTCTCGCCAGCCAGAGCGCGAGCGCATTGGGCGCCGCGCGCGAGGCGATCGAATGGCAGGTCGAACAGCTTGCCCGCGACCATGTCGAACCGACGGATAGCGGGTGCTTGCTGGGCAAGACCGCATTTCCGCACGAGATTCAACGGCGTCTGCTGCTCCATTGCCTGCATAGCTGCGAACCCGCACTGTCCCCTCGCGGTCAGCAGATTGACCAGACGATCGCCGCGCTAGAACGCGGCGAAACCATCACCCTGGGCAATGTCCTGTGCCGGGGCGGAGAGCGCTGGACTTTCCAGACCGCGCCCAGGCGGCGGACCAGCTAAATCGGATGGGGCCCCATTGTCCTGCGACGGGTCAATCACTCTGATCGGGAAAAACATTGCCGTTCATATTGTCATCCGCAGTAAAAGGACTATCTTTAGGGGAATGACAAGGCTGCGGCTTGGTACCCATCATCCGCTGCCATAACGATTACAGGACATGATGCGCAATGAATGACGAACAGGATCCGAAAGAAAACCCGTGGATGAAGAGCATGTTCATCTGGGCTGGCGTCATCGTAGCGCTGCTGCTCACCGTATCGATGTTCGGTGCCGGCGCCTCCAGCGACGCGGGATCGGCGATCAGCTATTCCTCGTTCCGCAACAAGGTTGAAGAAGGTAGCGTCAAAAGCGTTGCCATCGCCCCGGACAAGATCACCGGCGAACTCACCAATGGCGACACATTCTCTACCACCCCGGTTGGCAGCGATCCGTCGCTGGTCACCCTTCTGGATGAAAAGGGCGTCGAATATAGCGGCAAGGCACAGGAACAGGCCAGCATCTGGCAGATCATTCTCGTCCAGTCCCTGCCCTTCCTGCTGATCATCGGCATCGCCTTTTTCGTGCTGCGCCAGATGCAGAAAGGCAGCGGCTCGGGCGCCATGGGCTTTGGCAAGTCAAAGGCCAAGCTTCTCACGGAAAAGCAAGGCAAGGTCACTTTTCAGGATGTTGCCGGCATTGATGAAGCGCGCGAAGAGCTGGAAGAGATTGTCGAATTTCTGAAAAATCCCGGTCGCTTTGCCAAGCTTGGCGGCCAGATACCGAAAGGCGCGCTGCTGGTCGGTTCGCCCGGTACCGGTAAAACCCTGCTGGCCCGCGCTATCGCTGGCGAAGCAGGCGTTCCGTTCTTCTCGATCTCGGGTTCCGATTTTGTCGAAATGTTTGTCGGCGTCGGCGCCAGCCGTGTCCGCGACATGTTCGAACAGGCCAAGAAGAACGCGCCTTGCATCGTCTTCATCGACGAAATCGACGCGGTTGGTCGCCATCGTGGCGCCGGTCTCGGCAATGGCAATGACGAACGCGAACAGACGCTGAACCAGCTGCTGGTCGAAATGGACGGTTTCGAGGCCAATGAAGGTATCATCATCATCGCCGCGACCAACCGTCCCGACGTGCTCGACCCTGCCCTGCTCCGTCCGGGCCGCTTTGACCGTCAGGTGGTCGTGCCGCGTCCCGATATTGAAGGCCGCGAGAAGATTTTGGCTGTCCACATGAAGAAAGTGCCGCTGGCACCCGATGTCGACGCGCGCACCATTGCACGCGGAACACCCGGCTTCTCCGGCGCCGATCTGGCCAATCTGGTCAACGAGGCCGCCCTGATGGCTGCCCGCCGTGGCAAGCGGATGGTCGCGATGAGCGAGTTCGAGGATGCCAAGGACAAGGTCATGATGGGCACCGAGCGCAAGTCGATGGTGATGACCGAAGACGAGAAGAAGATGACCGCCTATCACGAAGCGGGTCATGCTCTGGTCTCCGTGCACGAGCCGGCTTCCGATCCGATCCACAAGGCGACGATCATCCCGCGCGGTCGTGCGCTGGGCATGGTGATGCGCCTGCCGGAACGCGACAATTACAGCTACCACCGCGACAAGATGCACGCCAATCTGGCGGTATCGATGGGCGGACGCGTCGCCGAGGAAATCATCTTCGGCTATGACAAGGTGTCATCCGGCGCTTCCGGCGACATCCAGTACGCGACCAAGCTGGCCCGCGACATGGTTACCCAGTGGGGCATGTCGGACCTGATGGGACCATTGCAATATGAAGAGGAACAGGGCGAAACCTTCCTCGGCTATTCGCAATCCCAGCGCGTCCACATGTCGGACGAGACCGCGAAGAAGATCGATCTCGAGATCCGCAAGCTGATCGACGACAGCTACGACCGTGCCAAGCATGTGCTGACCACGAACGAGAAGCAGTTGCACGCGCTGGCCAATGCCTTGCTCGAATATGAGACGCTGTCTGGGGACGATATCGACGAACTGGTCAAGACCGGCAAACTGGCCCGTCCGAACGGGGAAGTTGTCAAACCTGCCGCCGTGCCGACGGTCGGCGGAAGCATCCCCAAAGCCGGACGAAAGAAAAAGGGCCCGTTTGGCGACCCCAAACCACAAGGCGCCTAGGGTAACGGGACCAGGTCCCGCTTCCTGCAGCAGAACAAGAAAAGGCCGCTCGGAATATTCCGGCGGCCTTTTCTTTTGTCTGGAATATTCTTTTGTCTGGAATAGTCTCGCGCGGTAACGCGGATCGCTTAGCGGCGACCATAGTCTCCGGCAACACCGGCACTGCGTGGCGGTGCGGCGGCGGTCAGACGAAGCGCTTCAGCCGACTGGCTGATCGAACCGATTTCATCCGGCGTGTCATCATCGTCGATGAGAACCTTCTGCAGCGACTGGATCAGGCTTTCTTCCAGATCCTTCGGCTTGATGGTTTCTTCGGCGATTTCGCGCAGCGCCACAACCGGGTTTTTATCGCGATCGCGGTCGACAGTCAGCTCTTCGCCGCCTGAAATCTCACGTGCGCGCTGGGCAGCAAACAACACCAGATCAAACCGGTTTGTTACTTTATCGACGCAATCTTCAACGGTAACGCGAGCCATAAGCCGCTCCTGATTCTGCAAAATTGTGGAAAAGAGGCCTGCATCTAGGGAAATGGGCGGGATTTGTCAACAAAACTGGTGCGGCTCAGAGATTGGCGGGCAAACTAATTGCAATCTAATGGTTTGTCGCTGCACCGGCGATAATCTATGCCTCGAGGTCATGGAAATTCCCACTGGAAATAACCCGATATCCTATG
>TARA_R110000772_G_scaffold4415_3_pt1 | contig 20259 bp, 15 predicted proteins | sample TARA_R110000772 | Tara Oceans TARA_R110000772 (sample SAMEA4397948) | marine metagenome | biome: Polar Biome; feature: [SRF] surface water layer (ENVO:00010504); material: water (ENVO:00002006), including particulate matter (ENVO:01000060) such as... | depth 5 m | reverse complement strand
TTACAAAAAGAAATAGAAACGGACAAACATCTTCTGGACTGTATTCTCTTTTCATCCCTATGGAATGGAACTACGAAGGATACATGGATACTTACGGATCACCTGTATTTCTTACACCAAAAGATAAAGTCTACGGAATCGATGGTCTTCCAGTTGAAATCGGAGTAATAGAACATTGGGAGAATGAAGCAGAGGGATTAAAAGAAGATCAAGACGGTTTAAACGAATTTTATAGACAATTTCCTAGAACAGAAAAACACGCATTCAGGGATGAGACAAAACAGTCTTTATTTAATCTAGTTAAGATATATGAACAAATAGATTATAACGAAGGTCTTAATAATGTTAAAAGAATTTCAAAGGGTAATTTTCAATGGTCTAATGGTATTAAAGATACAAAAGTTATTTTTATACCTAGTAACAATGGTAGGTTTAATATAAGTTGGTTTCCAGACTCTACTTTGCAAAACAGGGTTATATTAAAAGATGGTAATAAGTTTCCTGGAAATGAGCACGTAGGAGCTTTTGGTTGTGATAGTTATGATATATCAGGAACTGTTGATGGCAGAGGGTCTAATGGATCTCTTCACGGGTTAACAAAATTCAGTATGGAAGCAGCTCCTCCTAATCATTTTTTTTTAGAATATATAGCAAGGCCAGAAACTGCTGAAATATTTTTTGAAGATGTTTTAATGGCTTGTGTTTTTTATGGCATGCCAATACTAGCTGAGAATAATAAGCCTAGACTGTTATATTACTTTAAACGTAGAGGTTATAGAGGTTTTTCTATTAATCGTCCTGATAAAATATGGAACAAGCTATCTGTTGCAGAAAAAGAAGTAGGTGGAATACCTAATTCAGGAGAAGACATTAAGCAAGCACACGCTGCTGCTATTGAAACATATATAAGTAATTACGTAGGCAGAATAGATGAAAGCTATGGTGACATGTTTCACCAGCCAACATTAGAAGATTGGGCTACTTTTAATATAAATAATAGAACAAAGCACGATGCTTCTATTAGTTCTGGACTAGCTATAATGGCTTGTAATAAAAACAAGTATAAGCCAAACGTAGAAAGAACTACAAAATCTATTAATTTAGGAATTAAAAAATATAACAATCAAGGAGATTTTTCACAAATAATTAAATAAATGATAAACACAGAGAGTTTTAGTATTTTCCCTGATCAGGTGGTATCTGATGAAGTTAAAGCAAGTTTAGATTATGGACGGAAAGTTGGTAGAGCAATTGAAACTGACTGGTTTAGTGGTACTAGAACTGGAGTAACAAATAGATACAATTATAATTACAATAATTTTAGAACATTAAGACTATATGCTAGGGGTGAACAGCCTGTCCAGAAATATAAAGACGAACTTTCTATAAATGGCGATTTATCTTATCTTAATTTAGACTGGAAACCTATACCTATAATACCTAAATTCGTAGATATAGTTGTTAACGGTATGTCTGATAGGTTGTATGACATAAAGGCTTTTGCTCAAGATCCTGCTTCATTAAAAAAGAGAACAGCTTATGCGGAATCAATATTAAGAGATATGCAAGCTGATGCTTTTTTAGGTAATATAAAAAATGCTTTAAACATAGATTTATATTCCACAGAAAACCCAGAAGATCTACCTCAAAACCAAGAAGAACTAAATCTGCACATGCAGCTTGATTATAAACAATCTGTAGAAATAGCAGAAGAAGAAGCTATAAATACTGTTTTAGACTTTAATAAATATGATTTAGTTAGAAGAAGATTTAATGAAGACTTAACTATATTAGGTATTGGTGCTGTTAAAACTTCTTGGAATAGATCAAATGGAATAAAAATAGATTATGTTGATCCATCTAGACTTGTATATTCATACACTGATGATCCAAACTTTCAAGATATTTGGTATGTTGGAGAAGTAAAGCCTATAACATTATCAGAACTTAAAAAAGAATTTCCAAATTTAACTGCTGAAGATTTAAAGAGAATTGAAAAATACCCAGGCAATAGTAACATAATGTACAATTGGGATGCTAGAAATGATGGCAATATGGTTTATGTATTATATTTTGAATACAAGACTTTTAGTGAACAAGTTTTTAAAATAAAGCATACAGCTAATGGATTAGAAAAAGCTTTAGAAAAACCTGATACTTTTAACCCAGAAAAAACTGATAATTTTGATAGAGTATCTAGGTCTATAGAAGTTTTGTATAGTGGTGCTAAAATACTTGGCCATGATGAGATGTTAAGCTGGGAAATGTCAAAGAACATGACAAGACCCTCTTCCAATCTTACAAAAGTAAATATGAATTATTCTATATGTGCACCTAAAATGTACAAAGGAAGAATAGAGTCTTTAGTTAGTAGGATAACAGGTTTTGCTGATATGATACAATTAACTCACTTAAAACTACAGCAAGTTTTAGCTAGAATAGTTCCTGATGGTGTTTTTGTTGATGTAGATGGTTTAGCAGAAGTTGACTTAGGAAATGGAACTACATATAATCCTCAAGAAGCTTTAAATATGTATTTCCAAACTGGTTCTATCGTTGGTAGATCAATGACTCAAGATGGTGATTTAAACCACGGTAAAGTTCCAATACAAGAACTGTCTAGTTCTAGTGGCCAAGCTAAAATAGCTTCTTTAATACAAACTTATCAATACTACTTACAATTAATCAGAGATGTAACTGGGCTTAACGAAGCTAGAGACGGTAGTCAACCAGGTAAAGACTCATTAGTTGGCTTACAAAAACTAGCCGCGGCTAATTCTAACACAGCTACAAAACATATATTAAATGCAAGTTTATATTTAACTATAAGAACATGCGAAAATATTGCCTGTAGAATTGCAGATACTTTAGAATTTGAATTAACTAATGAAGCTTTAAAATCAGCTATAAGCTCTTATAACACTGGGACTTTAGAAGATATATTTAACTTACACTTATATGATTTTGGTATATTTTTAGAACTAGTTCCAGATGAAGAAGAAAAAGCTCAATTAGAACAAAATATACAAGTAGCCTTACAACAACAAAATATAACTTTAGAAGATGCTATAGATATAAGACAAATTCATAATCTAAAGCTAGCTAACCAGTTAATAAAAGTAAGAAGAAAGCAAAAAGCAAAAGAAGATCAAGCTGCTCAACAAGCTAATATACAGGCTCAAGCGCAAGCTAACGCAGAGGCTGCGGAAAGATCAGCTATGGCAGAGGTTCAAAAACAAGAGGCCCTAGCACAAACACAATTGCAAATTGAAAAAGGAAAATCTGAATTCAGTATTCAGAAAATACAAGCTGAAGCAGAGATAAAAAGAGGCATAATGGAAATTCAATTTGGTTATGATATGCAATTAGAGCAAGTTAAAACTCAAGCTATTATACAGAAAGAACAAATAATAGGTCAAAGAGAAGAAGCCAAAGAAGATGAAATAGAAAACAGAAAAGACAAAAGAGCTAAAATAGTTGGAACTCAACAATCAGCTATGATTGGCCAAAGACAAAATAAAGAAATGCCAATTGACTTTGAAGCCAATCAAGATAACCCCGTAGAATTAGCACAATCTATGATGGGTACTAGTTAATTATTATATTATATATTATGAACAAAGAAGAAGTAAAACAAGAGGGTGAGTTTAAAGTTAAAAAGAAACCCGGAAGACCTAAAACACTTAATAAAAAAGATGGTGTAACAAAATTAGATTTATCTAAAAAAGAAGAACCTAAGGAAGATGAAAAACCAAAAGAAGAAGTTGTTTTAAACAAACAAGTTGAAGAGAAGAAGGTTGAAGAAAAGCAAATTGATAAAACTAATGAAGAAAAAGTTGACGAAAAACCAGTAATGGAAGAAGTAGTCAAAGAAGAAGAGGTTAAAGAAGAAATTAAAAACCCTGTAAAAAAAGCTGAAACAGAAGTAAAACTACCTGAAAATGTAGAAAAGCTAGTAGGTTTTATGAATGACACAGGTGGTACTCTAGAGGATTATGTAAGATTAAATGCTGATTATAAAAATATAAATGAAGAGGCATTGCTTAATGAGTATTATAAAAAAACTAAGCCACATTTAAATCAAGAAGAGATTAGCTTTATATTAGAAGATAATTTTTATTTTGATGATGAGGCTGATGACGAGCGAACAATAAAGAAAAAACAAGTAGCTCGTAAAGAAGAAATTGCAAAAGCCAGAAACTTTTTGGAAGAAACCAAGAGTAAATATTACGACGAGATCAAGTTGAGACCGGGCGCTACTCAGGAACAACAAAAAGCAATGGATTTTTTCAATAGATATAACGAAGAACAACAAAGAACAAAAACTATTTCAGAAAAATTCCAAAAAAGAACTAGTGACTTATTCAATGACAATGAATTTAAAGGTTTTAAATTTGACGTGGGAGAAAAAAGTTTTAGATATGGAATTAATAATGAAAAAGTTAGCCAAGATCAGTCTAATCTAGATAATTTTTTGAGAAGGTTTCTTGATAAAGATGGACAAATATCTGATGTACAGGCATACCATAAAGCTCTTTACACTGCTAGTAATGCTGATACCATAGCTAAACACTTTTACGAACAAGGTGTGGCTGACGGTACTAAAGACTTAATATCTAAATCTAAAAATATAGACAACACTCCTAGACCTAGTGCTAGTGGTGATATTTTTATAAATGGATTGAAAGTCAAAGCAATAACAGGTGGTGGTAGTTCTAAGTTAAAAATAAAAAGAAAAATAACAAATAAATAAAAACTAAAAAATGGGTTTTACAAACACAGGGTCTTTCCCTGCAAAAATTGTGCCTTCTCAAAAAAAGTTAGCTTTAGAGACTAATTACTTAGACTTTACAGGCGGACAAAATGATTTTGCACAGCAATACCTACCTGAGCTTTATGAGCAAGAGGTAGAAAGATACGGAAACAGAACTTTATCTGGTTTCTTGAGAATGGTTGGTGCTGAAATGCCAATGACGTCTGATCAAGTAATTTGGTCTGAACAAAATAGACTACACGTAGCTTATGATGCTGTTACAGGTATCGCTCAAGGTGGTGGTGAAAATGGTTCTAGTAGAATTACTATTGACATGACTAACACTGAAGCTACTAATCCAGCTATAAGAACTGGTCAAACTATTTTAGTTTCTGACAACGACACAGGTCTTATTACTCAGAAGATGTTAGTTATAGGATCTACAATATCTGGAAAATCAGATGGTGGAGCTTATGCTGGTAATGCTAATCAAATAGATGCTCTACCTTATGACAGTGCTACTGTAAATACTACTTTAGCAACTGGACCATGTAGCTTATTTGTATACGGTTCTGATTTTGGAAAAGGTACTGACGCTATGAAAGGTGCTATTCAGCCAAACTTCACTCAATTTAGCAATAACCCTGTTATTCTTAAAGATCACTTTGAGATAAACGGTTCTGATACTGCGCAAATTGGTTGGGTTGAAGTTGCTACTGAAGATGGAACATCTGGATACTTATGGTACTTAAAGTCTGAGTCTGAAACAAGATTAAGATTTGATGACTATTTAGAAATGATGATGGTTGAATCTGAAAAAGCTGGTTACGCTTTCAAATATGATGGAACAGTTGCGGCTGGTGGTATTCAGGTTAGCGGTTCTGAAGGTTTATTTGCTGCTATAGAAGCAAGAGGTAATGTATACTCTGGTTTCTCTGGTGCTGCTGCTCCTGGAGCTGGTGCATTAGGTGACTTTGATGTTATACTACAACAATTAGATAAGCAAGGAGCTATTGAAGAAAATATGTTATTCTTAAATAGATCTACTGCTCTTGATTTTGATGATATGATCGGCGCTATGGCCGGTGGTGGTTACGGTTCAACTGCTTCAGCTTCTTATGGTCTTTTTGACAATGAGTCTGAAATGGCATTGAATTTTGGATTTTCAGGTTTTAGAAGAGGTTCTTATGACTTCTACAAAACTGATTGGAAATACTTAAATGACGCATCTACAAGAGGTTTATCTAAAGCTATCGATGGTGTAATGATTCCTGCTGGAACAACTACAGTATATGATCAAATGATGGGTGTTAACATTAGACGTCCTTTCTTACACGTAAGATATAGAGCTTCTGAAACTGAAGATAGAAGATACAAGTCTTGGATCACTGGATCTGTAGGTGGAGCTTATACTTCTGGTTTAGATGCAATGTCAGTACACTTCTTATCTGAAAGATGTTTAGTAACACAAGCTGCAAATAATTTTGTATTGTTTAAGGCTGCGTAATTTTTTAACCTCTAAACATACAAATTATGAGTTATATTAAACTTCCCTTAAAAGGGACAACAAATCCTCTACAGGATTACATTGTATGTAATGTAGATGGTGTGTATGAATTAGAACTTTCAGGTTCTGATGTTATACATTTGTACTATACTTCTCCGGCTACTACTGGAGACGATTATTTAAGAGTTAGCATTACGTATAATGGAACTGTTGTTGAAGCTGATGTTGTTAGTTTACGAAAATTAATAGCGCAAGTAAATCAACAAGAGGGAAATGTACCTACATTTAACCTTTTATCAGAAGCAAAAGTGAAAACTGGAGAAGCTGGTACGGGAGTTGAAGCTAAATCTGCAAACCCTGCTTAAAACATAGAATATGAGTAATTATATAAAAATACCTATCTCTGCTAATCCAGGGAGGCCGATTGTAACTACAACTGGTGCATTAACCGCTTCTATCACTACCGATAGTGTGGGTGCAACTACAGTAACTGCTGCAGCTAAAACTTTTATCACTAGTGGTAATGGAACTAGCGCTGTTGTTGCTTTGACTATTGTAGGTGGAGCTATTACAGTTGCTACAGCAACTACTGCTGGTGATGGTTATAAAGTTGGTGACACGCTTACTTTTGATAAGTCTGTTATTGGTGGAACAGTTGATGCTGTTATTACATTAAAAGCTGATGATTTAGCTGCTATCGACGCAGACGCTGGATCAGAACAGTTGATACCAATTGATGACATAGTATCTGTTGAAAGTGTGCTAAGTTCTGGAAGCTTAGTTGACAATAAGTTATTTATTTCAACTAAAATAGCTAGTGGTAGCACTACTAACGTACATTCAGAATTTGCTGGATGGACCATTAGTTTTTCAGATCTTAAATATGACGAAGCTAATTGTATAGCTTCTATTTCAGAAGCTATAGCTAAAGCTGCTGCTGCTGTAAACTCGCAACCTGTTGTTGCTTGGTTTGCTGGCGCGGAAGTGGAAGCAATTGCTTACGGAAAAAACCCGACTACTACATAGTAGTGGTTAAACAATAACAAGATCCCGCTTAGGCGGGGTCTTTTTTAATTATTATATTATATTATATTATGGAAAAAACAAAAGCGAAAGCTAAAACAGAAAAAAAAGATGTATTTGACGGTTGGCAAATAAAAGACCGAAGATACGTATTAAAAGGAAATTTTGAACCTTTAACATATTCTATACCTGTTAGACACACTAACAAGTATCCATTACTTTGGTTTGACCAAGAGAAAGGATACAATAGAGAACTAAGATATGCTACTAACCAAAAGTCTGTGTTTGTAGATGAACAAGATGGTCCAGTTACTTTAAAACATGTTATATTTGAAAAAGGCTTTTTGCAAGTTAACAAAGAAGAAACAACTTTGCAAAAGTTTTTAAGTCTACACCCTCAGTGTAATAAAATGTTTTATGAGCATGACCCAAGGCAAATAGCCTCTGACGAAGTTGAGACTATAGAGATGGAGATAGAAGCCTTGAATTTAGCACAAAATCTAGAAATAGATCATTTAGAAGCTATAATGAGAGTTGAAATGGGTAGCAATGTTAGTAACATAAGCACTAAAGAACTTAAAAGAGATGCTTTAATATTTGCTAAAAACAACCCAAGCATTTTTGTTGAATTAGCAACTGATCAAAACGTACAGTTAAGAAACTTAGGTATTGTAGCTGTAGAACAGGGTATATTAACACTATCTGGAGATAACAGAACATTTTCTTGGGGTAGTAACAATAGGAAATTATTTAATGTTCCTTTTGACGAACATCCTTATTCAGCATTAGCCGCTTGGTTTAAAACTGATGAAGGACTTGAAGTTTTTAATTCTATAGAGAAAAAACTTAAATAACAAGTGATTATAATAAAGGTGGTTTAATCACCACCTTTTTTTTTTAAAATATTAAAAATGGCAATAAGCGTAGATACTGTGTATAAAACAGTCTTATTAATACTTAATAAAGAACAAAGAGGCTATATAACTCCGGAGGAGTTTAATAAAATGGCTGCTCAAGCTCAATTAGGTATATTTGAAAAATACTTTGAAGATTTAAATCAAGCTTTAAGAATGCCAGAAAATGATAGTGAATATGCTAATAGAGTTAAAACACTACAAGAAAAAATACAACAGTTCGAAGTAAACAATACTTTAGCACAAGTATCAAATGCTGGAGGTTATGATGCTAGTATACACAGGTTAGGAACTTTAACTTACACAGAAAACGATAGAGAACTTCAACAACTAACTCAACACGATTATAATTTAATAAACAAGTCTAAATTAACAAAACCTACTTTAGATTTTCCAGTTTATGTAGTTAGTAGTACTGGTACTCAGACACAGATAAATGTGTATCCAACTATAGCAACTGATAAAATTAATGCTTTTTATATAAGAAAGCCATCAGATCCTCAATGGAATTATGCTGTTGGTAGTCTAGGCGAATTTAACTCTATAAATCCTGTAGATTTTCAAATAGACGATACGGATCAAACAGAGTTAATACTAAGTATATTAATGTATGCTGGAGTAGTTATTAGAGATCAGAGCATAGTACAAGCTGCTTCTAGTCAAATAGCTCAAGAAAATGCAAATCAAAAAAGTTAAAAAATGGCAAATTCCCCTGATGGTGGTTTAATAGACCAAACTAACGCTCAATATTATTCTGGTCAAGAAGTTTTTTTTGGTGATGGTACTAATAAAATTTTTACTAGCACTTTTAAAGTAGAACTATTAGCAACTACAGCTACTACTAATGCTAATTTTCAAATACAAATAACACCTGTAAATGGCTCTGTATTTATAGAATCTAACTATACTGTAACAAACAATGTTATAACATTTACTACCGCACCAGCCAACGGGGCTGAAGTTTTGTTGCAATTACAAGACCCAACATTATGGGAAGGTAGAGGTAATTACGAATATGTTAAAATATCTGATATTGTAGACAACTTCATGGTTGCTTATGTAGGTACTGATAAAGTAATACCTAGAATTAAAAGATCTGATGTTATATTTCATGCTAAAAGAGGATTACAAGAATTTAGCTATGATACTTTAAAAAGTATAAAGTCTCAAGAATTATCCTTGCCATCAAGTCTACAACTTCCAATACCTCAAGATTATGTAAACTACACTAGACTTTCTTGGGTTGACCCTAACGGTGTACAAAGAACTATATACCCAGCAAACGGGTTAACAATGAATCCTGATCAGTTAATACTACAAGATAATATAGGTGGTTATATTCAAGATCAATTTGGAGAAAATCAAGAAGCTTCACAATCTTTAACAGATAGGCTTTGGAAAAACAATAATGATTCTAACATAAATGGAAAATTAACTCAAGAGGTAATAAACAACTCTAACATATACAACTTAACCTGGTGGAAACAAGCTTATGGTCAAAGGTACGGACTAGAGCCTGAACTAACACAAACCAATGGTTGGTTTACGATAAACGAAAGAGAAGGCACTTTTTCTTTTAGCAGTAATATATCTGGAATAATATTAATAGAATACATATCTGACGGCTTAGCTTATAACGCTGATACTAGAATACCTAAAATGATTGAGCAAGCAATGTACATGCATATAGTTCATGCTGTTGTTTCTACAGCAAGAAACATGCCTGAATATGTTATAGGTAGATTTAAAAAAGAAAGAAGAGCTGCTTTAAGAAATGCAAAGATTAGATTACAAAACCTAAAACTTGATGAATTAACACAAGTTATGAGAGGTAAGTCTAAGTGGATTAAATATTAATATATGGCACAAGCTAAACATACTTTTATCGAGTCTAAAATGAATAAAGACTTAGACGATAGACTATTATCAGGAGGTCAATATAGAGATGCTATAAATGTAGCCGTAAGTAAATCTGAAGATTCTGACGTTGGTGCTTTAGAAAACGTGTTAGGCAATACTAATATATCAGATTTTTTCCCTTCAAATGTTACGCCTCCAGGTGGTTTAGAAATTATAGGATGGTATATAAACGAAACAAATAATTTAATATATTTATTTTTAACTAATTACACAGATTTAAATAATCCTAATAGTTCTACTTTTTCACAAGACTATGCTACAACTCAAACAACTTCATCTGCGTATGATTTTGATCCAGCTTGCTATATAAATCAATACAATATAGTTACTGGAGCTGCTAACATATTAGTTGAAGGAGCTTTTTTAAACTTCTCCACTACATATAGAATATCAGGTGTAAACCTAGTAGAGAATTTACTGTTCTGGACAGATAATAGAAATCAGCCTAGAAAAATAAATGTTATTACAGCTTTAAATAATACTAACGCTAATCCTAGGTATTATACTAGTGAAGACACTATTTCTGTTGCTAAATATGCTCCATATAGTCCTATGGATGTTAATAAAGAAACAAAGTTTTCAGGAGCTGTAACTGTTACTAGTATACAGACAGGAACTGGAACTAATAGTTTTGGAGTACAGCTATATAATGATACTACAAATTCTTTTAGTGCTGAGCAATTACTTAGTACATCTACATCCTCAACACAACCTATGTATAGCAAAGTACAAGTTGCTGGTGCTAATTTTAGTAATATACCTGATTTTTCTTGGTTTGGACTTACTAGACAAATAAATAACGAAGATGTAGTTGGTGAATTGTATCAAATATATACGAAAGCGATAGACGCAAATGGAGTTACAGTAAATGACACTATCTATGTTTGGCCAAATATTTCTGGAATACAAGGAGACGAAAATGGTATTGTTTTTTATGAGTCAAATTTAATAGATACTACTAGTGAATATTTACCCCCTTCAGGTAGATTAAAAGTCACTCAAACTGGAACTAATCCTTTAGGTATATCAGCTTACCAATGGTTTTCTGTCGGTGGAACTTCAACTATTACACAATTAGAATGGCTTTCAGGAGGTGATCCTAATAAATCGACAGGAGCTGGATTGAATAACGCTGTTTCTAATGGTTTTCCTTTGACTTATTTTGCACCAATAACTAATTTTACTAGCTTTGGAAGTAGCAACCCAAGTGCTACTGAATTCCAAAGAGCAAGAGGTATAATTGTTCCTGGAGCTAACACAACTAATAATTGGAAACCTATTAAAATAACTAGTAACACATTAAACGTTTCTGACGCTAGAGCTGTTTTTGGTGTTGATATTACAAACACATCTAATGAGGGTATACAAACATATTTTGGAATACCAGCTGTTAACAATGTTGATGATTCAAGCGGAACTGGCATAGTCAATGCGGGACCAGGTATATGGAACTTTGCTTTAGATAAGGATGTTACGCTAAGTCAAGGTGATCATTATTTTGATTTTCATTTACCTAATCCTTATTATCAAGCCAAATTTCCTGGTGATAAAAGCAATTTAAAAGACAAATTCGTTAGGTTTGCTTATAGATTTAAATATGATGATGGAGAATATTCTTTAATATCTCCTTTTACTCAAGCTTGTTTTGTACCAGAGCAGGATGGGTACTTTATAAAAGAAGGTCCTGTTTATAATGCTGGTAAACCATCTATTTTAACTGATCAACTAACTCAAGCCGGAGAAGACACTATTGTTGAGTGGTTTGAAAACAAAACTACAGAAGTAAAGTTAGAAATACCATTAGAATATCCTGTTAATGAGTTGCAGAAAAAGCTTAAGGTTGTAGAAGTAGATATACTATATAAAGAGTCTGATGCTTTAGCATTGAAATTAGTAGAAACTGTTGACTTTACTAATTCTAACTCTAGTATAATTAGCAATAGCACTAAAATATTTACATACACTTATCAATCTGCTAAGCCTTTTAAAACTTTACCTGATAATGTTATAACTAGAACTTCTGATAAGGTTCCTTTGCGTGCCTTGACACAAGAGAGTTCTGGGAATAGAATAATATACGGTAACTTTATAGACAAGCATACTTCTCCAATAAATTTAAATTATAAAATTGGAGTAAGTGGTAAGTTTCAACCTAATGTTGCAGGTCAATCAGATGATTGGATACCATATCCTAACCACACATTAAAACAAAACAGAACTTATCAAGTTGGAGTTGTTTTGACTGATAGATACGGTAGGCAGAGTGATGTAATACTAAGTCCACCTCAACTAGAAACAGAAACTATAGGCACAACTACTTACGGTGATTCAACTGTTTATTCACCATACAAAAATTCTGATTTTATAAATAATGACTTTTTAGACTGGAGAGGTGATAGTATAAAAATGCTTTGGAATACTGGAATACCTTTGTCTTTAAATGATAGAGAAGGTTACCCTGGATTATATAATGGAGATATAACTAGTCCTAATTATAACCCTTTAGGTTTTTATACTTATAAAATAGTAGTTAAACAAAAGCAACAAGACTATTATAATGTCTACTTACCAAGTTTACTTTGGGGACAACCTCGTAAAGCAGATGTATCTATTGAGTGGGGCGACGCGTCTGGTGGTGGTAATAATTTTGCGCCTGGAGAAACTGTTATAGATGAACTAATTAACACTGAAGGTATTGAAATAGGCATGACTTTTACGTTGAGCACTATCACTGATGGCACTAACACTGGAGATTCACAGGAATTTTCTGTTGTTAAAATAATAAGTAGTACTCAAATACAAGTAACACCAGCTTCTCAATATACTTTTAAAGGTAATTTCATAGGCGTACCGGCCAATCAGGTAAATAATCCTATAGTTTTTAGATATGCTAGTTCATTTGGCGCTGGCGCTTATTTACCAGAGTCTATGACTACTACTTTACTTACAGACAATATTAATAAAGTTCCACCTGATTTAACAGATATTAGACCTAATCAAGTAATGTATAGAACTTCAGATTTAGAGATAATACCAAGAATTGGTAGATCTTTTGTTAATGAGCTCGTTGTTAAATATAACCTTAATGCCAATGAATTAAAATTAAATTATTCATCACAAGTTTTTCCTGGTTTTAAAACAGATGTTGTTTCTATATTAGGAAATTGGAATGATATAATAGGTGAAGACAATAATACTACAACTGGTTTATACGAGTATGATAAAAATCCTGTAGTTTCTGTATTCAGTAATACATTTCAAATAGGTAGCACTACAAGCGAGAGGCAATACGCAGCTGTTTTAGAAACAGCTCCTACAGTTTCTGAATTAGACATATTTTGGGAAACAAGTACTAGCGGTTTAATATCTGACTTAAACCAACTTGTTGACGACGGTGATTCGCCGGTTGGTTTAGGTATAGTAACTAATTTTAATCAAAATGAAAGTACTGATTTTACTACACCTTCACAGGTGCTTAAAGTTAATTTTACTAACCCAAGTGGAGGCGTTATATCTACTTTGAATAGTGTTAGTATTTTTAGTGTGTTTGATGGAAATGGTCTTAACAGAACATCAGAATACCAGATGGGAACTCAATCAGGTAATGATTATCCTGTAGAAGCTAAAGTTAATGTTGTTTTTAAAAATGATCAATTATCTAATAATAGGATTTTTACTTTTCTTGTTAGCTTTGGAAATCCAGCAACAACTACAACCTTTCAATCACAAGCGTTCTCTATATCTAATGATAATCCAGTTTTATCTCAAAGTACTGGCTCAATTCCGTTTTTACCGACTGTTCCAGGCTTTGTTGGAATACCAGATATAGTTTTAGATATTGGTCCTTCAACTGGTAGCGGTAGCGGTGGTTTATATAATAATGGGAGTCTTCACCCTATACCACTAGGAACAGGTGCACAATACGTCGTAACAGCAACTAATGGCTCTTCTATATTAACATTCCCAAGTGAAGGAGATGATCAATACGACGAAGTAGTATCAATAGAACAAATAGGAAATTAAAATGGCAACTTCATCAACGGTTCAACCGGCATACTTATACTGCAGAACGGCAGATAGCATTTCAGCGCCTTTAGTAAGTAACACGTATCCTGATGGTGGCTTTACACTAGGCTATGTTTCACCTTCAGTAGTTGGTCCGCCTGCAGTTCCGCAAGGTTTTAGACCTGGTTATTGGACTTTAAATTTTAAATACATAAGTGCTGTTTGGGGAGGTCCCGCTACGGGAGTTGGCTCGCCAAATTGGCCTATAAATGTTTACTTAGACTGGCAACTTACAGATTGTAATAACGTTAGCTCTAATAAAAAATCAAGTAGAGTTGGTTCTTCTGTAAATGGTCAAACATTGATAAAGGTAGAATTAAAAAATTTTAGTGCACCAGCTTTAGTAGATGTACAAGGACAACTTATAGCTAATGGTCAAACGGGTTTTAACACAAGTACACAGGCTTATGGTAATCCAAACAGTATTACAATACCTAGCTCAGGCATCGTAACAGGTGGCCTTTTAGCTCTATCTGGTAAAAATCAATAAAAATATAATTTATGTCAGCGTCAGCAACAAATTGTGCAAATTACAAAGTATCACCTATATTAAACACTTCAGCTGGAAGTGGTCAATTTGGAGCTAATCGTTATTTAATTCCTTTTCAAATATATTCATTTAATAATCAAGGAACATCCACACAAGAGGCAATTAACGGTAGCTCTGGACCTGGTTCTACTCAAGATAGTCTTATTGGTGGTATAAATGATTTTACATTAGGATCATCATCATTTGCTGGTAACTACCTGTACACATTAAACAGTAATAACTCACAATGGAGTTGGATTTCTTCAATTAATGTTGTATGGATAGCAAACACAACTACAGCTCCTGCTTATGAAGAATGGAGAATAGTGATAAACGCTCAAAGCAATTATAATAGCGGGTCAACTCGCGGGGTTACTATTCTTTTTAGATTTGGTAATGGTACTGAATATGGAACTGTTTTTCCATTATACATAGCTCAAAATGATAATAATAATAACCCAGGAAAAGAAGATAATTGCACCCCGGGTTGGTAGCAATAAATAAATAAATATGGCAGCAATATTAGAAGTAAGTTATTATAATTCCTTTTGGTTAAAAAGAGTTCAAACAGGCCCTAGTAAAGTGGCTGTAGAGTCTCCAGATGGTAGTGACAAATACTATGATAATGTTAATTCTTCGTTAACTTGGCCAGGTCCATCTTACTACGGTGATGCTATTAAAAACCCTCTTGACACAGAACAAATAAAAGCTAATGTTTTTGTTGAAGAAAGCAGGATAAGAGGTGGTTATAATAATTTACAAACTGACTACGGACCTAGAGCTTATTTAAACGAAGATAATCCAGTACAAAACCATAGATCTAACGCTTTAATATATTCAGGCTTAGTAAATTCATTAACTGGTTTTAATGAAACGAATGTTTTCTCTGCTGCTGAAAGCATAACTAAAGCTGTTGACCCTTCTAACGGAAGTATACAAAAATTATATGCTGAAGATACTAATTTAATTGTTTTTCAAGAAAATAAAGTTTCAAGAGCTTTAATAGATAAAGATGCAATATATTCTGCTGAAGGTGGTGGTACTATAACCTCTACAAATTTAGTAATAGGGCAAATAGTTCCTTACGTTGGTGATTATGGTATTAGTTTAAACCCAGAAAGTTTTGCTGTTTACGGATATAGAAAATACTTTACAGATAAATTTAGAAACTCAGTAATGAGGTTATCAAGAGATGGTTTAACAGAGATATCTCAAAATGGTATGAATGACTATTTTAGAGACAACTTACCTTTAATAAGTGATAATTACACTCTTCAACCTGGAGTAAGTAATTTTGTATCAAACGTTGCTCAAGCAACTCTTCTTTTAGATATTCCGTCTACAGTTCTAGTTGGTAGTAAAATGCAAATAGGTAGTAACAATGCCGGATGGACCGATGCTGTTGATAGTTCTGGTAATGATATTTTTGCAGCAAAAATACAAACATCAATTAATAATCAAATATTAGTATACTTAACTAGTAACCCAACAGTAGCTATTGTACCTCCTAATAATGATGTTAGGTTTTTAAGTTACACAAAGGGATTTATAATCGGTGGTTGGGATATACACACTGATCAATACCATGTTTCACTACAACAACAACCAAGTTTTTATTCTACTTCTGAAAATAGTTATTCAACTTTAGCTTGGGATGAAACTGTGAATGGCTGGACTAGTTTCTTTACTTATAAACCTACTATTATGGGTAGTTTAAAAGATAAGTTTTATTCTACTATATACAGCGGTTTATTTCAACATAATTTTCAAGGAACTTCTAACAATAGGAATACTTTTTACGGCGTGACTACACAGCCTCAAGTTACTTTTGTTTTCAATCCACAACCCGATTTAAGTAAAAACTTCTTAACTGTTGGATATGAAGGTAGCGCTGGGTGGAAAGTTGCTAGCTTTATTTCTGATCAACAAGAACCTCAAGTAACTCCTTATGTAGATGCTAATAGAGATGGTAATTTTGAGCCTAATTTTGGTGCTAATACCTGGTTAGCCAACGTTGATGAAACATCTTCTATTTTTAGCGTTTATGAAGGTAGATATGAGATTAACAACACATCCAACACTGGTGTTTTAGCAGTTTCGCCTCCTTATGGTTATGCTGGGTTCGTTGTTAAAGAAAATCTTTACGTAGCTAATTTAGTAAATAAATCAACGCCAAGAGCTGGGGAAGTTATATTCAATACTGATAGTTCTTCTGGTTATCCTATGAGTGGTATAAAAGCAAATTACGCTACAGTAACCATGACCACTGATACTATAACTGATTTAAATGGTGCTAAAGAATTATTTGCAGTTTCCACTAATTTTAGTAAATCTGGTTTTTAAACCTGTAATTGTCTATATAGACAATTAAATTAAATAAATGGAATTAAAAGCAAGAAAGTTAGTAGATAAAGATTACGATATTTTAACTACTTGGTGGAACAAGTGGCCTGGTTGGTCAGCGCCATCTAAAGATTTTTTACCAAACAACGGCACAGGTGGTTTAATAATAGAAAAAGATAATACACCTATAGTAGCAGGATTTATGTATATGACGAATTCTAAGGCATTATTATTAGAATGGATAGTATCTAATCCAGATTACAAGGAAGATGACAGAGGGGATGCGATAGAGCTTCTTATAACAGCAGCTGAAACTATATCTAAAGACTTAGGTTATAAATACATGTTTACTATAGGTAGAAATAGCAAGTTAATAGATACACACAAAAAATTAGGGTGGAAAGTAGACGACAAACCATCACATGAAATAGTAAAAATTATAAATTAATAAATTATGGCAGCAGTTACAGCATCCTTAATAGTAGCAGGCGTAGGCTTAGCTGGTCAAATGGTTGGAAATGGTATAGCGGCAAAAAGAGCTAAAGATGCTGAAGGTAGATATTTAAATCAAGCACAGCGCTACGAAGCAGAACTTGCGGAAGCAAAGGCTAATAGACCAGAAATATCAAACCCTTATGGCGAGATGACAAATGCTTTTGAAAATATACAAAATCCATTTGCTAGCATGACAAATACATATGCTAATTTAGGTGTTGCGACTCAAGCAGCTGAATTTCAAGCAGAGCAAGCTGATATAGCCTTAGCTAATAGCTTAGATACTATGATGAAAACAGGTATGGGATCTGGTGGTGCTACTGCTCTTGCTCAAGCCGCTCTTCAATCTAAGAAAGGTATAGCTGCGGATATACAACAACAAGAAGCTGCTAATCAAAAACTATCAGCTAAAGGAGCTATGGATGTTGCCACTATGAAGGCTGAGGGACAACAAAGAGCAGACCAGTTAAAAGGTGAAGGAGCAATGAAAGTTGCAGAGTTAAAAGGTAGAGGATCTCAATTTGAAATGCAAACATTAGAAGATAGATCTACAGCAGATATGGGTTACGCCGCTGGAATGATGCAAAATGCACAACAAAACGCTGCTAATGCCAACGCTGCTCAAACTCAAGCATATGTAGATATGGCCGGTGCTTTTGGTGGCACAATGAGTCAAGCTGCAAGTTTTGGAATGACCCCATAATTAAGGTTTGGAGAAATTGATTTAAAATATAAGAAATGGCAGATAACGCATACACTAATCCACAAAGGATAATAAATAATGAATTTGAAATATTTTCTAAAGCTAATCAAAAAATGAATATGCAAAGGGAAAGAACTTTTGAAATCATGAGAAGACAAATGGCTGCTAGTAGAAAAAATCAGCAGATAGTATATGAAAGAGGTTTAAGAGAGAAAAACAACTTTACCAATAGAATATCTGAGTTTAGCACCGGTGACGACGAGTTCAATGTTAATATAAGGAATTTTTGGAATGATCAAGTGGATGAATATTTTAAAATAAAAAATGGAATATCAACTGGTGAAATAGATCCTACTAGAGGTAAACAAGCTTTAGACATGATAAATAAGCAAGTTAATACTTACAAAATGGTTGCTCCAGAAATATTAATGCTAGCTAAAGATCTTAAAGATAAACAAACAATAGAGCCTGGCAAACCTGGGGCTATAAGTTCTACTACTAATTCAGAAATGCAAGAAGTACTTCTTAGTGTTGCTAATGGTAAAAACACTAATATAGTTGCCAAAAATGGTAAATTATTTTTATTTAATCCTCCTAATGGCGATGAGAAGGGAGCTATGATAAACATAGATGAACTGCTCAAGATGCAAGCTAACGGCAATGTTATAAAAACTGTTCCTGATGATACTGAATTAAATAGTAAAATAGTAGATAACTACTTACATCCTGATAATCTAAAGTCAGCTTATGTAACTTATGAATACGAAGATAATCCTGACGATATAGAAAATCAAGACGTATTTAGATTTATAACACCACAAAAAAGAACATCATTAGAAAATAGCATGTACAAAGGTAATGCTTTTAGTAAAATTGTTGAAGACGATGAGTCAATGTCTATACTTTGGGCCGATGTATATAATGAAGCTGAAGGTGTAGATGATTTATATAAAGACTCAGAATGGGGAGATATACCTGATAGTTTTACTTTAGAAGAAGGGCAAGCTTGGTTGAAAGGTCAAAAAGATCAAGCTAGAAAATTAATGATAAAAAAATCTGTTGATGATAGAATAAAAGCTTTAAACTTATCTGAAAGAAAGTATTTGAAAACTCAACAAAAACCTAAAAATCAAAGAACACCTTATACTAACCAAACGTTAGAATCTAGAGGTGGTGATATAGAAAATATAATTCAAGCTTCAAGTGTTATTAAATCAGATGATGAGTTTTTAACTCAATTAAACAAACTAGAAGGAAAAGAAATTTATAAAATTAAAAATGGAAAAATAGTAGATGAAAGAGGAAATGCTTTAATCTACGATTTTAAAGATCCTAAAAGCTTAAGCTTCTTACTAGGAGAAGCAGCAGGTATAGAAAAACGTGTTATGGCAGTAGCGCTATTACCTAAATAAATATAATTATATGAATAAATATCTTTATAATGATATAGAGTTTACGGAAGACGAAATAAGTCTTGCAGCGGAAAATAAAGACTTATCTGTAAGTGAATACTTAAAACAGAATGATGATATATCTTTATTAGACAATAATGTTGTAGAAGCTGAAGATGGCGATCCTAAAAAAGATAAAAAAGATAAAAAAGAAAATGTTAATGTAGCTACAGTAACTCCTGATCAATACCCTAGTAGTAAGTATATAGATAAATTAAGAGGAAAAAATGTTAATGAACCTATTGTAGACGACAATGATTTAAATCAAGAACCTGCAGTATCTGACAATACTAACATAGATTTACCTGTAGTAGAAGAAGAGGAAGAGTTAGAAGAAATAGAATTACCAGAAGAAAAAGCAAGATTAGATAGGTTTAATGTAAAAAATCTAAGAATAAGAGCTAAAACAAAAAGAGCTTTAAAAGATGTAGACTATTACCTACCTTCTAAAGTTACAACACCTAGGATGGGTAAAGATGATAAGTTAAAAGATTTTGGTTTAGTTTCAAATAAAGATTTTAAAGAAGATAATATTAATTCACCATTTGAAGGCGAG
>TARA_R110000772_G_scaffold108563_2_pt1 | contig 20433 bp, 20 predicted proteins | sample TARA_R110000772 | Tara Oceans TARA_R110000772 (sample SAMEA4397948) | marine metagenome | biome: Polar Biome; feature: [SRF] surface water layer (ENVO:00010504); material: water (ENVO:00002006), including particulate matter (ENVO:01000060) such as... | depth 5 m | reverse complement strand
ATATTAGTGTATATTCGCAAGCCATTAATAGCATTGGTAGTGATATTCACTTACCTGATCAGCTAATTTTATTTGTTTCTAAAAACCACCCTCTTGCGCATAAAGCCGACATTAGCAAACAAGAGCTAGATCACTACCCTATGTTTGGTTGTTTTTCACAATCTAAGCCCGTACAACTTATGCTTAATGAAGCCATTGATGGATTAAACAAATCATCTAGCATTAAAGTTGGCAGCATAGAGCAAGTAATGGCAGGTCTTGAAAAGTCAGATCATTTTGCAATAGCAGGCATTGAGCACACCAATGCTATTGCTGAAAATAGTAATCTTATTCAGTTAAAAACCAATAAAGACCTAAGCCGTGAGCAACTTATAGTACAAACGAGTCAAAAAATTGAAGTGGGTGAGCATATAGAGCACCTGTTATCACTGATAAAAAAAATGGCTATGACGGTAAATTAATAAATAAAATAAGTGCCTTTAAACATATAAATGATGGCTATTAAGTTGCTTTGCACTAGACTAGCTGCTCTTTATTTTAATAATTAGTATCAATGGGCAACTTTATTACCTCAGAAATATATTTAGATCATATTGAAGCTTATGGTTACGCTATTGTTGAAAACGCCATTGATGAAGGCTTAATGTCTGATTTAATGGCCGATTGTTACCGGATAAACCCGCACTTTAGCTTAGCTGGAATTGGCCGCTTAAATAATCAGCAAATTGATAGCACTATTCGCAAAGACAAAACATACTGGTTTGATGGCAGTTCGCAAGCCCAAAAAAATTATCAAACTGCGATGGAAGGCATTAGAACAACACTTAACCGGTGTTTTTTTATGGGGTTATTTGATTATGAATGCCACTACGCAAAATATACTTTAGGTGATTTTTATAAAAAGCATGTTGATGCTTTTAAAGGTCGTTCTAACCGTGTTTTTACCACCGTTTTATACTTAAACACGCCACAGCAAGGCGGCGAGTTAGTTATTTATAAACCTAAAAGTAAAGACATTGAAATTACTATTAGGCCAACAGCTGGCACCTTAGTATTATTTGAAAGCGAACGCTTTGTTCATGAAGTGCTACCTGCGGTTGATGAACGCTACTCGATTGCTGGTTGGTTCAGAAAAAACACGTCAATCAGTGGCATTATTGATCCACCCCGCTAACAATACTCTACCCTGTTATTAAAATGCGACAGGATAGGAAAACAATAAGCCGATAAAAAAGGCTAATCCTACATAATGATTGTTTAAAAACGCTTTAAAACAATCGGTGCGTGCGCGTTGTTGAATAAGCACTTGTTGGTAAACTAACAATACAATAGCAACACTAAGACCAAGCCAATAACTCAGCCCAATATTATTAAGTGCTCCTATAGCGAGCATTAACGCTATAAAGGCTAAATTAAGTAACCCTATAATGTGACGATCGTATTTACCAAATAAAATAGCGGTAGATTTAACCCCTATTTTTAAGTCATCATCTCTGTCGACCATGGCATACATAGTGTCGTAGGCTACCGTCCAGCAAATATTAGCAATAAATAACAGCCAAGCCTGTATAGGAAGTGCATTAATTGACGCCATAAAAGCCATAGGAATAGCCCAACCAAATGCTGCGCCTAACACCACTTGCGGTAATTGTGTATAACGCTTCATAAACGGGTAACAAAACGCTAAAGCAAGTGCACCAAAAGAGAGTAATATTGTATTTACACTAAGCATTAACACCAGTAAAAATGCGACTGTTATTAATAATATAAACAAACTAATCGCTTCACCACTACTAACCTGTCCTGAAACTAATGGCCGCTGCATTGTACGTTTAACCGAACCATCTATTTTTCTGTCGGCAAAATCATTAATAACGCATCCGGCGCTGCGCATTATCACAACACCCAGCGTAAATACTATAAAGTTAGTTAAACTTGGCATTCCTGCATTTGCTAACCACAGCGCCCAATATGTTGGCCAAAGTAATAGTAAAGTACCTATTGGTTTATCTATACGCATGAGCGCAATATAATAAGGAATATGGCTTGGGGTTAAACGCGCTAATTTCATGAGTACAAATACGCTCCTGGTAAAAACACTTCACACACTAAAAATTTATAGTCTTTAAGCGAAAATAGACTGCGACGGCCAAGTAAACTTTGCGATGGTAACTTTAATTGTGCAACAAGCTGTTGTAATGAATGCTGGGTATTAAAGCGCGCAATTTCTATATCTGTGCGGGTTAATTGTGGATCTTGAAAAATCACATCGCCTAATGGTCGCTCCCCCATATTATGTAATTTATTATTTGCGGCGTTAACACTTGCTGGCAACCAGCTTTGCGCATATACAACCGGTTTATTGTCGCAAAGTAAAAGTACCTCACGGTTAAGCGCAGTAGTTTGCGTACAGCCTAATAATTGTTGTTGCTCTGCACTAAGCTCAAACTCTTGCTCACTAAGTACTTTTACACTAAAACACTGTGAGCGACTTTTTAATTTGGCTGTTAATGAATGCGGTTCAAATAACCACTCTTGCTCTGCACTCGATAAATCACTAAACAGTGAGGCACATTGCCAATCGGCAGATAATGAAACAGGGAAAGTAATCACAATTGCTCTACTTAATAAAAATCAGTTGAATAATAACATTGCCAAAGCATTTGAAAAAGTACGATTTACTGCCACTAATAGTTGCTCTGCGCTGTATATTAGGCACTATAAGGTATAGACTATTTACAACACGTTTATAAAAAACAGCATTTAACATGAAAAAAACAGTATTCGCCGGCCTTTTTGTACTTATCGCAAGTTTAGTAAGCTTAACCGCACGAGCAGATTCGACTGTGGGTTACTTTGGTTTTGAGCCAGACATTATTACCAACTATATTGGCGCATCGAGTAAAAAAATGGGCTATGTGCGCATTACTATCGATTTAATGCTTAATAACGCATCAGATATTGCAACCGTAGAGCACCATACGCCATTGCTGCGCGACGCCTTAGTTGAAATTTTATCTAAAGAACCTGAAGATAAAATAAAATCGCTCAGTGGGCGTGAAGAAATAAGAGTAAAAAGTGCAGCAAAACTTAAAAGCTTATTAAAAGAAGAAACGGGACAAGAGATCATCCGTGAAGTCTTGTTCACCAAGTATTTATATCATTAATTGTGGCTTTTAGTTTTTAATATAGACGTGGTAACGGCGTAAGCCATACCGCTAATTAACCCGCCTAAATGCGCCCAATTAGCCATCCCTATAAACAACACATCCGCAAAACCGAGTACCAACCAAATTAGCATAAAACCAATAATTGCAGTGCTTACTAATGCAGGTTGTTTAGGGTTTAAGGCGCTGTGGATCCAGCAAAAGCCAAGCAGCGCGTATACCACGCCACTTAGGCCACCAAAGTTAGGGCCAACCATTAAATATTGTGCCCAATTGCTGATTAAGGCGCTTACCACAAACAGCCCGATTAAGCTGAGCTTGCCACATTGTTTTTCGATATTATCGCCAAGCGACACCCACCAAACTAAGTTAAATACAATATGCATGGCGCTAAAGTGCACTATAGCAGGGGTAATCCACGTTAATGGCTCGGCAGGATTAAACTGCAACGTGGTATATATTGTTTCAAATCCACCCAATAAAAATGCAATATAAATAACAATACTTAAAATGCTAACCGTTTGATTAAGCCAGCTAAGCGCTTTAAATCGCGCCACTAAATTCAGCGATTGCCCTTGATACTTAAGCGGTGATTGCGTGCTTCCAACTTCCCAAGATGCTTGCTGGTAGCGGGCATGATTAGGATTTTGCGTAAACTCAGCCCAAAGCGGTTGCACTTGATGAAAGTGCTCAGGTAGTACGCTAATAATTACTGTGCTACCATCTGTTGAGCGCAACTCGCCTTGCAAGCCTTGGCTTTTTAAATAGTCTATAAAGCCTTGTGCAGCACGCGGATTATTTAAACTGCCAAGCTCTATCATCGTTCAACTTTCTCGCTGTAGGCCGCTTCCCATGCTGTAAAACCACCATCCATACTGTACACATCTTCAAAACCTTGCTCCACTAAGTAGCTTGCTGCGCCTTGCGAGCTCATACCGTGATAACAAACAATAATTATTGGCTGATCAAACTCTTTTTCCATCATAAAGTGTGCAATGTTAGCGTTCGAAAGCGCTTCAGAACCTGGAATATGCCCCGCTTGATATGAATTTGGATCGCGGATGTCTGCAATTACTACGTCTTCTTTATCTAATAATTCAAGAGTTTGTGCTATTGATATATGTTTAAATGCCATTGAAATCTCTTTTAAAAATAATTAAATCAATAAAAAAGGCGACTCAAGCCGCCCTTTTAATACCATTTATAAAACCGTATTAAACTAAATTAATCCCAGTTTAGTATCACTTTGCCTGATTGTCCTGAAATCATCATATCAAAACCAGCTTGAAAGTCGTCTATTGAATATTGATGAGTGATAATTGGGTTTAAGTCTAAACCTGATTGAATAAGACTTGCCATTTTATACCAGGTTTCGAACATTTCACGGCCATAAATACCTTTGATCACTAAGCCTTTAAAAATCACTTGGTTCCAGTCTACCGCCATATCTGATGGTGGAATACCTAGCATGGCAACTTTACCGCCATGGTTCATATTATTTAGCATAGAATTAAAAGCACTTGGTACACCCGACATTTCAAGGCCAATATCGAAGCCTTCAGTCATACCTAGCTCTTTTATTACATCTTCAAGCTTTTCGTTGGCTACGTTAACAGCGCGTGTTGCACCCATTTTGCGTGCTAGCTCTAAGCGGTATTCGTTTACATCGCTAATAACTACGTGACGTGCGCCTACGTGCTTTGCCACTGCTGCTGCCATAATACCAATGGGGCCTGCACCAGTAATTAATACATCTTCGCCGACTAAATCAAACGACAGCGCGGTATGTACGGCATTACCAAAAGGGTCAAAAATTGATGCTAATTCGTCTGAAATATTATCAGGAATTTTAAACGCATTAAACGCTGGTATAACTAAGTATTCAGCAAATGCACCTTCGCGATTTACGCCTACACCTGTGGTGTTACGACATAAATGTACGCGCCCTGCACGACAGTTACGACAATGGCCACACGTAATATGGCCTTCGCCAGATACTCGGTCGCCAACCTTAAAACCACGTACTTCTTGGCCCATATCGACCACTTCGCCAACATACTCATGGCCAACAACCATAGGTGTAGGAATAGTTTTTTGCGCCCACTCGTCCCACTTATAAATATGAACGTCGGTGCCACAAATTGCAGTTTTACGAATTTTAATTAGCAGGTCGTTATGGCCAACTTCTGGTTTTGGCGCATCTGTCATCCAAATACCCGGTTCTGCTTTTAATTTAGATAATGCTTTCATAATTCACACTCAACTAAAAAACCGCGGCTATAGCGCGGTTTACAATAAAATTAAATAACGCCCATTTCTTTACCAATACGGGTAAAGGCAGCAATGGCGGTATCAAGTTGTTCAATGCTATGTGCAGCTGAGATTTGGGTACGAATACGTGCCTGACCTTTAGGTACAACAGGGAATGAAAAACCGGTTACATAAATACCTTCAACTAATAACTTATCAGCCATTAATGATGCAACTTTAGCATCGCCTAGCATAACTGGAATAATGGCATGATCTTTACCACCACAGGTAAAGCCAGCTGCTTCCATTTGCTCGCGGAAGTATTTAGCGTTTGACCAAAGCTTAGCGCGAAGCTCGCCACCACTTTCTAGCATTTCAAGCACTTTAATCGATGCAGTCACAATTGCCGGAGCTAATGAATTTGAAAATAAGTAAGGACGCGAACGTTGACGCAACCACTCAACAATTTCTTTTTTACCTGATGTATAACCACCTGATGCACCGCCCAATGCTTTACCTAAGGTACCGGTAATAATATCTACGCGATCAAGCACGTTACAATACTCTGGTGTGCCTTTACCATTTTCGCCAACAAAGCCCACAGCATGCGAGTCGTCAACCATTACTAATGCATCGTATTTATCAGCTAAATCACACACAGTGACTAAATCACAAATAACGCCATCCATAGAGAACACGCCATCTGTAGCAATTAGCTTAGTTTTAGCACCTGCTTCGGTCGCGGCAATAAGCTGCTTTTCAAGGTCAGCCATATCGTTATTAGCATAACGAAAACGCTTAGCTTTACATAAACGTACGCCATCGATAATTGAAGCATGATTAAGTGAATCCGAAATAATCGCGTCTTCTGCGCCTAAAATAGTCTCAAACAGACCTGTATTAGCATCAAAGCACGATGAGTATAAAATAGTATCTTCAGTTTCTAAAAACTCACTGATTTTTTTCTCTAACGTTTTGTGAATATCTTGCGTACCACAAATAAAGCGTACTGAGGCCACACCAAAACCATGTGCGTCTAAGCCATCTTGCGCTGCTTTTATTAGCTCAGGGCTATTTGCTAAGCCTAGGTAATTATTAGCACAAAAGTTAATTACTTTGCCTGATGCAACTTCAATTTGAGCTTGCTGCTGCGATAAAATAATACGCTCGCTTTTATACAAACCTTCAGTTTTTACGTCTTCAATTTGCTGTTGTAGCTGGCTAAAAAAAGCAGATGCTCTCATCTTTAGTCTCCATTTGATTTAACAGGTTAAACAGCAAAACAAAGCTACTGTTTATTATGTGGGGTATTGTAAAAGTTTAACGAATAAAATGCACTGTTTGCAGTTCATCGCAAATTATAAATTTGGCAGCAATTCCTGCCAGTTTACAGTGCCTGAATTGGGGGGCGTATTTAAATTTATAAAAGTGCTGGTAAATCATTAATTGAATTGAAAATAAAATCTGCAGTTTGTTTGGCGCTGTCATCAAACTGCTGGCCAGAGTGCACCAATACGCGCGTGGCAATGCCAGCTTGTTCTGCAGCTTGCATATCACTTTTTTTATCGCCTACCATAATACTTTGCTGCGGATCGATATTATGCTCACTAATACCTTGTAGTAGCATACCAGGGGCTGGTTTTCTGCAAGCGCACTGTTTTAAATACTCAGGCAATGCATTTTTAGGATGATGAGGGCAAAAATAAACGTCGCTTATCAATATCTGATGTGCGCTAAACTGTGCTTTCATCCAGCTGGTCAGTGCTATAAAGTCAGCCTCGGTGTAATAACCACGGCCAATACCTGACTGATTAGTTACAATAATAATTTTATAACCGGCATCATAAAATGCCTTGCACGTGCTAAATACTCCTTCGATAAATTCAAACCGCTCACTTTGATACACATAGCCATGATCAACGTTTACTACGCCATCTCTATCTAAAAATAGCGCTTTATTTTTTTGTGATTGATTCATTATAACGACTCTTTTTGCACAACATGATCAAACATAGCTTTTACCGCATCAATGGTAATTTGGCTCATTAAATCGTCACCTTTAATACGTGTGCCCCAAGGCAGCTGCTGCGCTGTTTTACCCGTTTGTTGAAGCAAGTTTTGATGATATACCTCAACCACATAGTTTTGGTATAAATACGGCCCTGTACGCGCTGGGTTTGAATGGGCATATAGCCCAATAACAGGAGTGCCTACCGTTACTGCCATATGGGCAGGGCCAGTATCTGGGGCTAGTACTACACTGGCGCGTTTTAACACGCACAACAATTCTTTAAGCTTAGTTTTACCAATTAGGTTTAAAATGCTGTGTTGGCTGTGTTTAATAATATTATTGGCAAGGTTTATTTCCAGCTCGGTAGGGCCGCCGGTCAAGGCCACTTTAAATCCCTGCTGATGGGCATAATCAGCAAGCGCGGCATAACGTTCGGGAAGCCAATTACGCTGTGCTTTACTTGCTGCTGGAGAGATAACAAACAGCTTATTAGATAAATATTCTGCAGTGAGTAATTCATCGGCTGTGTTTTGATCTTGCTGTGTATAAGGCATTTCCCAACTTGGCTGATAATCATTTACGCCAATGGCTTTAGCAAAGCCTTTAAACCCTTCTAACACGTGCGCATGTGGCTGCGCTGCAATGCGTTTATTTATAAATAGGCTATGCAGCTCTTTTGAGCGCGCCCAATCAAAGCCTATTTTAACTTTTGCAGGAATACAACGTGCAACAAATCCGGCCCTTAATGCCACCTGCATATTAAGCAGTACATCAAAGTTTTGCCCTTTAAAAGTTTGCTTTAAATTTTTCAGTGCTACGCGGCCTTGTTTTTTATCAAACACCACCAGCTCAACACCGGGTAAGTTAGCCAATAACATAGCTTCTACTTTGCCAATAACCCAAGTGATTTTTGCATTAGGATGCGCTTTTTGAATCGCTTGTACTGCACTCACAGCATGGCATACATCGCCAATAGCAGAGAGTCTTAAAATACAAATAGAGGAGTAGTTAGGCACTGAAGTCACGCGTTTCCTTGGGCATTAAATAGTAAAACCCGATCTTAAATTATAATCGCGCTATTGCAAGTACTTATCCTCGGCTTTAAAACGCGCTAACATAGGCGCATATTTAAGTAATACCTGTGAGCTATGTTCAAACAACACGTCCAAGGTAAGCATACTCTGCTGAGCCACCCTAGTTATGAAAATCAGGTTAATTTAAACTGGTTTAATGCCGACTACTGGCAGCAACAAAATAAAATAGTGGGTGCTAAAAAAGGCCGCGCAATGGCGTGGTTTTTTAAAAATAATGAACTAACCGCTGTGCTAAGACATTATTGGCGCGGTGGCTTGGTCGGTAAATTACTCAGTGACCAATACTTGTATTTAGGCTTTGAGCAAACGCGAGTATATAAAGAGTTTGCTTTAATGGCGCAGTTAATTGAGCTTGGCTTAAATGTACCAACTCCCATTGCTGCAAAAGTGACTCGAAGCGGGTTAATTTACCGCGGTGATATTATTACCGAGGCGGTAACAGGTGCCAAAAGTGTACTGGATATACTCGTTGAGCGTGCTTTAACTGAATCTGAATTAACAAGTATCGCCACAACCATTGCGCTCTTTCACCGTAAAGGCGTATACCACGCAGATTTAAACATTAATAATATTTTATTTAATGACACTGGCCAGATATATATTATTGACTTTGATCGCGGCGAAATTAAAACGCCCGCCTTACAATGGCAACAAAGTAATATGGAGCGCCTAAAGCGCTCATTTTTAAAAGAACAAGGCCGTAACCCTGTATTTAACTGGCAAGCCAGCGACTGGCAAGCCTTGTATGCTTGTTACACAAAGCTTAAACGTTAACTTACTTTAGCAGCTAATTAGCTAAAGCTAAGTACTTGGCAGCCACCTGCTCTGCGCTTACTTGTTGTAAAATAGCTGCATTTGTAACGTTTGGCTTATCTGCCAGCACTTGTTCAATTGCACGTGCTAACTGCTCACTTTGCTGTATTGGCACTAAATATTTACTTAGCGCACCTGTTAGTATTTCGCTGGGGCCAAAAGTACAGTTAGTGCTCACCACTGGTGTACCTACTGCAAGTGCTTCCACTAATACATTCCCAAACCCTTCAAAGTCTGAGCTTAATACTAGCGCTTTGGCATGTTTTATCCAATTATATGGATTTTGCTCAAACCCTGGCACAATCAGTTGCTCTGCAATTCCATATTGCTGTGCAAGTTTTAATGCCTTTGTCGGTTTGTTACATAACAGTACTAGTTTGTACTTTTTATCTAACTTAGCAAACGCTGCGAATAAAATATCATGACGTTTTTGCTTGGCTAATCGCCCAACATGAATAAGGTAAGGCACATTAGGAATGTTAGTGTTTAGCTCACTGGCTTGCTGATTTATTTTTTTTAAATCGAACGGGTTATAAATTGTAGTGATCGCACTTGGAGTAATTAAGTTACCTTGGGTAATTTCATTTTCAACCCCTTTGGATACACAAATGAGTGATTTATCATTTAAGTTTTGTTTACTTTTTTTAAGGTATAAATAAGAAAGAGGCCCTAATTTTTTTTGCCTTGCTAGCTCAGCATTTACTGAGTTATGCATAACAAAATGGACATTTTCGACATTACTACGCGCAAGCAGGTTATTACTTCGATCTAAATTTGACAGTACTAAGTCAATGTACCCGACTTCACTTCTCTTTTTTTCAAACCACGACTCTAGTTTAGCTACACTTGCTTTGCGCTGCCAAAAACGGTCAACCTTCGACGCTCTATCCGTAAATAAGCTCTCAACTTGTAAGTTACTTGGGATATCGTATTCAACGCTATTAGCAAGGGATAAAATAGTCACATTGTGTTTAAGTGTCGCTATTTGCTCAGCTAAAGTAAGCATTACTTTTTCAGCACCACCGCCAACCAGTGAATCAATTACTATCACTATATTCATTATTTGCTTCCTAATAATAATACTTTTACACCTTGGTTAATTACATCAAAACTATGAACGTTTGCAAATAACGCGTAGTTACTGAGTATATTTTGATAATTAGGTTCGGTGATTATCTCGTTTACTTTATTGGTTATGTCTAAAATATCGAGTTTAGCTTTTATTACCACGCCAGTAGTAACGCAGCGTGCAATACGGTTACTTTGATCTTTTGATATAGCGCAAGCGACTGTAGGAGTTTGTACCGCAATAGCTTGTAATAATGTATCGCCCGCACTTAATAGCGCTACTTTAGCTTGGCTTAACAATGCCAAAAACTCACTACCCTGCTGACTTGGTATGCAAATTAATTCATCAGTTTGCGGTAACGGCTTGGTGTAATTGGGCCCAAAAACAACAACCCCCTTTAGCGAGGTACGTTGAGTGATGGCCAGTGCAGCTTGAAAATAAATATCAGCACAATTTTGACCGTTTAAAGTGTGTCCGCCTGAGCCTGCATTCACTATAAAATATTCATTTTTTGTTAAATCATAGTCGTTTAATACTTGCTGCTTTTGTTGCTCAGAGGCAAACGCAGTATAGGGACCTACATTATGCGGAGGTGCTAAAGCAAAGGTATTTAATTTAAGCTTTTCTAGCCATGTAAGTGGCTCGATGCAGTAATCTGGCTGTATTACCCAGTGCACGTCAATTAAACCAATACGATTAAGCTTTAATCCTTTGGCTCGTTTTTTCTCATGTTGCGAAATGAAAACAACTTTTGCGCCCACTTTTTTTGCCGCTTTCATATGCTCAGCACGACCAGCACAATCAAACACCACCACATCAGGTTTATATTGTTCAATAAATTGACAAACTGCTTTGGTTTCTTTGGTTGCCGACCTCTCTAAAAGTGTGGTTTCAAAAGGGCAACATTTAGCGTAAGCCGTATGTTTGTTTAAAATAAAGTGGATATTTATATCCCCTGGGCATTCATTTTCTAGCGTTTGTGCTAGCAAAAGTGAACGCATATATTCACCAATGCCCTCTGGTGATGATACAGGAATAAATAAAAGTCGTTTTTTGCTCATTACAATCTCAATTTCCGATTTGGCACTCAGTATATCAATCACATAGTTTTAGCGATAGATAGCGACCCTTTTTATCTTATTTTTAGCCTTACTGCGCCCATTTAGTTACTGCAATAAAGTGCTTTGATTGCTAAACTTAAGGTAATTTAAATCACAAGGATCTGAACTTTGCGAAACAAAATTTTTATATTGTCTTCACTTTTTTGCGTAATGAGCGCGCCGGTTAACGCAGAGCCATGGGTAAAACCAGATGATTATGGGTTAAGAGCTGATATTCAACTTTTAGCCGATGCTGGCGTTATTTTAGCCCCGGTAACCACTTACCCTCTAATGTGGAAGAGCTTTATAAGTGAAGTAGACAACACTCCCCTAGGCCAGTTATCGCCAAACTTGCAAGATGCTTTATTACGGGTAAAACATCGTTACAAGTCTGAAAATACGGGATCTCACAGTGTACAGATGTCTGCTTTTGCAAGTTCAGATACAATTGTTGCCACCAGTTTTGGCGCAACTAATACCCAAGAGTCAGAAGCATCTGCTGCCTACGCCTATTTAGGCGACAGTTTTGCCGCTAAAGTAGCGGTTAATTATCGCAATGATGGCAAAAAGTGTTTTGTTACTGGGAAAACTGCAGACGATATAGTGCTAGATGAGCAAGCACTTACTGACTGTAATGACACCTCCTTTGATGGCAGTTATATAGCCTACCGTTTAGGTAACTGGATTTTTAGAGCCGGTGCCATAGAGCAGTTTTGGGGCCCGGGGGTTGATAATAGTTTAATTATGTCGGGCAACGCTAAACCATTGCCTGCAATGAGCGTGACTCGTGAGCAAAGCACTGCCTTTGAAACCCCTTGGCTAAGCTGGTTAGGCCAATGGGGATTTACCGCACAAATGGCTCAGTTAGAATCTACTCGTGTAATTCCTGATGCTTTATTGTGGAGTACTCGCGTTAATTTCAGACCATTACAGCAATTAGAAATTGCACTGAGCTGGTCAGCGCAATGGGCTGGTGATGGCCAACCTAGTTCAGCGGGTGACTTTATTGATATGGTTACTGGGCAAACAACTTGTGTTGATGGCTCAACTAAATGTGACAGCCAATTAGAGTCTAAACTTGGTAATCAACTTGCGGGTATAGATATTCGCTGGTCTGACACTTTATTTAGCCAACCGTATGCGCTTTATGCAAGTACCATTGGTGAAGATGCCAGCTCAAAGTTTAAACCTGTCGACAGAGCCTATTTATTTGGTGTACAAACTACTCATCGTATTTATGATCAAAACGTATTAGTAAATGTAGAGTACATAGATACGGGCGTAACATGCTCTGCTGAATCAAGCAGTGAAAACTGCTATTACGAGCATTCAGATTACAAATCTGGTTACCGCTACCATGGCCGTACCATAGGTTCAACATTTGATAATGACGCGCAATCACTAGTACTAACTGTGCTAGGCCAGCTTTCAAATGGAGATGATTGGCAAGTTAAATTACGCGATGTTGATTACAACAATGATAACCGCGATCGCTACCCTAATAACCCTGATTTAGGCAATACCATTACTAAAACAGCTTATAACAGTAAACAGCTTGAAATACGTTACAGGCAACTTGCTATGGGTGGGCGCTTAACGCTAGGCGCTTTTGCATCAAATAACGATGCAGCAGAAAACGACACATCTGCATTTGCTAAATATGAATATAACTTTTAAATTCGGGATTTTTGGCTATCCTAAACTAGGATAATAAGTGCAAATAAAAAGGGATGAAAACACTGTTTTCATCCCTTTTTTAATTCATTAATAACCGTCGTAATTACTGCTTAATCTTACTAATCACTTTTGAAGTTGAGCAACCATCTAAAAACTCAAGCACCTCAACTTTTCCGCCGTGAAGCAGTACATGCTCAGCACCGGCTATTTGTTCAACCGTGTAGTCGCCACCTTTAACTAAAATATCTGGGCTAATTTGCTCAATTAATTTAGCCGGTGTGTCATTTTCATCCGCACTACCAAATGGAATAACCCAATCAACAGAGGAAAGTGCACTTAATACCATAGCTCTTTCATCTAGCGGATTAATTGGCCTATCGGCGCCTTTTAATCGTGATATAGACGCATCGTTATTTAGCCCCACCACTAATCTATCGCCACGCGCTTTTGCTTGTGCTAAATAGCGTACGTGCCCAGCATGCAAAATATCAAAGCAGCCATTGGTAAATACAATTGTTTCGCCATTTTGTTTTGCAAACTCTATATGCTGCAGCACATCGTCAAACGGAGTTTGATAATGCTCACCAGTGGCATGTAAATATTGACCCAGCTTACGACTAAGTTCTTCTGGCGACACTGTGGCCGCACCTAATTTACTCACCGCAATGCCCGCTGCTAAGTTAGCAATTTCCACCGCATTTTTAGGTGTCATTCCCGCCCCTAGCATCACGGCTAGAGTTGCTATAACTGTATCGCCTGCGCCGGTTACATCACTGACTTCAAGCTCTTGCGCGGCAAAATCATATTTTTCAGTCGCACTAATTAACGACATTCCTTGCTCTGAACGCGTTAGCAACATTGCTTTTATGCCTGCGTCACTTATGAGCTTACGCGCACTTGTTGCCAAGCCCTCTTCTGAGTCTGTTTGCCCACCCGCTAATTTAAACTCATTTAAATTTGGTGTAATGTAGTCTGCACCTCTATATAAATGTAAATCAGACGACTTAGGATCAACGAGTACCGTTTTCCCTGCTTTTTTAGCTAGGCTTATCATGTTTTCAATCAGGCTCAATGAACCTTTATTGTAATCAGAAAACACTATAAAATCGTACTCATCAAGTACTAGCTCTAAACGGTTTAATAACAGCTGGCTGTGTTGCTCTGTAAACGTCTCTTCTAGATCTAGCCGTACAACTTGTTGATGACGGCTAATCACTCGCATTTTAGAAATTGTCGGTAAGTCGCATACACTTACTAACTGTGAATTTATTTTTTCACCTTCTAAAATGCCTTCTAGTATCTGTCCACCTTCATCTTCGCCTATTAAGCCAAGTAGGCCTACTTTACCATCTAATCGGGCTATATTTTTAGCCACGTTTGCTGCGCCACCGGCTTTGTCTTCTAATTTGCTTACTTTTACTACCGGTACCGGAGCTTCTGGGGAAATACGCCCTGAATCACCATACCAATAACGGTCAAGCATTACATCGCCAACCACCAAAATACGTGCGGCTGATAAGTTTTTTAATAGCGATAAATCCATTACTGCTGCTCCGCAACTACCATATCAATAGCTTCACATAACCAATGGCCAATAAACATGTGTGCTTCTTGAATTCGCGCTGTTTCATCGTTTTTAATAATAATAGGTAATTTGGCAATATTTTTAACTTCACCGCCATCACGCCCCGTTAATGCTACGGTAAAGGCCCCTATTTTATTCGCTGCTGCTAACGCTAGATTAATATTGGCGCTTGTACCTGATGTGGTTAACCCTATAACTAAATCTTCTGGTTTACATAAGGCTTGTACTTGGCGTTCAAACACAGTGTCAAAATGATAGTCGTTACTGTGCGCAGTTAAAATTGACGTATCGGTTGTAAGTGCCATAGATGCAAGTGGACCACGCTCTAATTTATAACGCACTACAAATTCTGCCGCTAAATGCTGTGCATCGGCCGCACTACCACCGTTACCAAGCCAAACAACCTTACCGCCTGCTTGTAATGCACTATGGCACACTTCTAACAATTGCATAGACTCTTGATGATAAGCCTCCATCGTTTCAAATAATGCTAAATGACGATTTAAACTCTCAAGGTAACTCGTTGCTACTGAATCGATAATTGACATGGTAAATTCCTCTAGGAATTGAAATGGCAGGAAAAATTAATTTCATTATTCCATAAATCTATACCCAAATCACCTCAATATACATATTACTGAAACAGGTATTTTGAGCTAACTTGAATAGCGTTATTATTATTTTATCGGGTAGCAGCTGAACACAAACCATATATTATCTTTTCTGTGTTTAGAATTGATCATTTTCACGTTAAACTAAGACGACTTACCCTTATAAAAGCTTAGTATGGCACGCATTTTTTATTCACTCGCATTAATGATTATTAGCCCACTAATCGTATTTTATTTATATGTATTACGCGGTAAAAAAACCCCAGGTTATAGAGCGCACTTTAAACAGCGCTTTGGTTTTGTGGACAAGTCTTTATTTGCCAATAACAATAAGCCGCTGCTAGTGCATTGTGCATCTGTAGGTGAGGTACTCGCCGCTACCCCCCTGATCAAAGCAGTACAAAAAGCGCACCCTAAATTAAATATACTTATAACGTGCAACACCCCTACTGGTCGTGAGCAAATCATTACGCAGTTTAAAAACACGGTAGCCTGCTGCTACTTACCTATGGACTTTCCATTTGCAACCGCCCGATTTTTAAAACGAGTAAAGCCACAAGCCCTGTGTATTTTAGAAACTGAACTGTGGCCCAACCTTATGGCAAGTAGTCGCAATAGAAATATTCCGGTACTTGTTTTAAACGCTCGCTTGTCTGAAAAATCGCAACAGGGTTATCAAAAAGTAGCTAAGCTAACGCATATTATTATGCGCTCTATCACTGTATTGGCCAGTCATAATAAAACTGACGCCAAACGCTTTATAGAGCTTGGCCTTGAGCCACATAAAAGCAAAGTTACAGGTTCAATAAAATTTGATATTACACCTACCCAAGAGCAACTAACTAAGGTAACTGCACTCAAACAGCTTTATAATTTAGAGCAGCGCTTTATATGGGTTGCAGGCTCCACTCACCCTATCGAGCATGAGCAGGTAATTAGCGCTCATAAAAATCTATTAGAAAAACAACCCAATGCGTTACTCATAATAGCGCCGCGCCATCCTGAACAGTTCAATAAGGTTGCAGATTTACTAACGCAAAGTACACTGAGTTTTAGTCGTCGCAGCAATAATAATTATAATAACGAAAACGTCTTGTTAGCAGATACGCTTGGCGAGCTGCAATACTTATATGGCGCTGCTAATGTGAGTTTTATTGGCGGTAGTTTAATTCGTCGCGGTGGCCATAATCCTCTTGAATCAGCTGCATTTTCAGTGGGCGTTATCAGCGGGGCGCATACCTATAACTTTGATCATATTTACCCTGAGCTTATAAAGCTCAAAGGCGCTATTGTGGTTGATAATGCTGATGAGCTAACACAACAACTTATAGCATTAAATCAAAACAGCAAAGCATGCCAAACTTTAGGTAAAAAAGCAGCGCAATGCGTGGCCAATAACCAAGGTGCTATACAAAAAACACTTAACATTATTAATCAATATTTAGAGCCAAAACCGTGACCAACATAGCCATAAGCCAAACCCGCGAATGGGTTTCAAATGTTATTGTAAAATATAACTTTTGTCCCTTTGCCCGCAAAGAAGTAGAAAATAACTGTATTCATTATTTTGTAAGCCCTGCAAGCAGCATAGACGATGCAGTAATGGACATGCTTGAGCAATGTATTGAGCTTGACCGAGAGGCTGCACGCGAAACCACACTTATTATGTTTGATAACGGCTTTAGCGACTTTGAAGACTTTTTAGACTTGGTTGACTTAGCCAACGCGCTGTTAGTAGCCCAAGGTTTTGAAGGTAAGTATCAAATTGCTAATTTTCATCCCGATTATGTATTTGCCGATAGCGATGCAAGCGATGCGGCAAACTATACTAATCGCTCCCCTTTTCCTACTTTGCATTTAATTCGCGAAGCAAGTATCAGTGCAGCACTTGAGAGTTATAACGAACCCGAATCTATACCTGAGCATAATATAAATTTAGCAAGGCGCAAGGGTATCGATTTTTGGCAACAGTTACTCGAAGGGTGTAAAAAACCGAGCGCTTAAAGCGCTCGGTTATATATAACAGTAAATAGCATATAACAGTAAATAACTCGTTATTTTTTAACCCAATTACCATTTACTTCAACAAAATGACCTCTTTGGGTTTTTTCGATTGTTTTTGCCGCCGCTAACGCCTCTACTTGCGACAGTGACAAGTTATTTTTTTGCGCTAATTTTAAATACTGTGCTTTACGCTTAGCATTAATGGTATCAACGACCACTTTAGCCTCTGCATTTTGTACCACTAAGCCCAAATAGCCTGAGCTATCTTCGCCTACTAAACCTTGGCTTTTAGCATCATCTAAACTAATAGCCCATGCCGAAAAAGACATACATACAGCACTAACTAATGTAATTATGCTTAATTTGTTGTTAACTTTCATATCCTAGCTCCTTAAAATAACTCACTGTCGTCACTAAATAAATTATCGAGTTCTTTATCTACTTTTACACGAATTTCGTGATCAACCTTCACATTTAAATTAATTGTAATAGGCTCTTTAGCAGCTACCTCTACTCGGTGCGTACACGCACCAAGGGCACTTATTGCTGCAAATACAATAAGTACTTTTATGCTTAACGACTGTTTCATCATTAGTTTCCTTTTTGTGAGTATTGTTGCTCAACTTTTTGTGTAATTTCATCACTTAAGCGCAATGCACGTAATAAAGTAAATATATTTTCTTCATGATTATAATTAAAGTTAACTTGCTGCTCTGCTTGCTTATTATAACCTTGCAAATTTACGCCAAGCTTTAGCCAACCATCACTTTTAAGTGCCACACTGCTATTAAGCTTTTGTATATCAAGATTTTTAAGTAATCCCAATACAGGCTGTAACTCTTGTTGCTGCTGCATAACTGAATCAAATGCTGCGTTATTAGTAATCATTAACTTACCCGTTCCTTGATTACTTAAACTGCCATTTACTACCTCAATACCCGTGTTATTAAAGTGCACTGGCAAAGTGCCGGCAAAACGCCCTGAAAGCGTAATCCCCGACTGTTCATCAAGTGTAATAAGTTTACTGCCATCAATGTTTTTAAATTTAACATTAGCAACTTGCTGCAGGTCATTAAGCGAGTATTTATCAAGGCTAAACTCACCATCAAATAACGCTCCTGCAATGTCAAATATACGCGCATTATTGTTTTTAACCTGCCAGTTCCCTTTAATGTTTTTAATAACAACACCAGCCCTTAGTTCATTTAAGTTAAAGGTAGTGGGTTTTACATTAAGCTGCCCTGAATTATATTCGCCAACAAATTGGCTACTTAAATCGCTGGCAAGGTAATCGTTATAAAGCGCACTTACGTTGTTTAACTCCATTGCAAACGAGGCATGTTGTAAATTTACATCCCCGCTGATTCGGCCATTAAACGTTCCCTGTGTAAGCTGCGCTAATGGCTCAAACTGATGAATAAAGGTATTTAATAACACTATACTTTGTGTAGGTACTACTATTTCAAATGGATGTTCCACTGCCGATATATGATGGTTTACCGCTAATTCAATATCGTTTACAAATACGTGATGTGATGCTTTTAGAGCGCGACTTTGCAATCCTGTAGAAGCAACTTTTATATTATTGAGTTTTATAACAGGGCTATTAAATTTATTTATTACTGTATTAGCACTAAGGTCTGCAAATAATTCACCATGACTTAAATTTGCTTTAGCAGTTATGGTATTGCTTATATCTGTTAATTTAAATTCGTTATATTTTAACGTTTTAAATAGGGTTTTTAGTGTTATTTGTGCGTTTAAAGCATCATCTAGCTGTGCCGTTAAGCGACCTTCGTATTGCTCTACACTCAGTTGTGCAAAATCAACCTGTGCGGCTGTTAATCTACTTGTAGCATTACCACTTGGTTTTCCATCGACTATATTTATTAAATTAAATTGCCCTGAGGCGTTAACTTTATTAGCGCTAATTTTATTACTACTAGTACTGGCAATAAAATCGGGAAGTGAATTAAGCGCAACAGTATAATTACCTTTAAGTGTGTTATTTTTAAATTCTGCATTAAGCTCAATGTTTTTAATATCTGGCGTACTTATACTAACCGCTAACATGCTTTTAAAATCCGCCCAAAGGTTGGTAAAATTAAGCTCTGACTCCATTAGAGTTATTTCAAATTGATTATCTCCTTCGCTAATTATATTTAGCATTGGCAAAGTAAGGTGGTTATTAGTAATACTAATCACTTTAGGAAGTTTAATCTGCCAATTTAAAGGGGTTTGCTCAGCTATAAAATCAGCATAATCACTCGGCGGAATGAGTGAGCTACACGTAGGCGTTAAATTTAATTTATTGTTTAACAAACTCGAATCTAGCTCAACTAATTTACTATTTAAATTAAAACCAATAATTAACCTACCATCAGCCAATGCTTCAAGCCGGCACTGCTCCATAGCATATTCAAACTGTGCGTTTACATCGCCATTTAACTGCAGTTCAATACCATCAAAGCTAAATACTTGCTGAGTACTAAAGCTAATACCTGCAACGACTGTATTTTCGGTATTTATAAGCTGCTTTAACAGAGAGTCATCAACAGAAAACTGCCCTGTTAGTTTATTATTAGCTAAAATTGCTTTAGCGTTTATATCGCCTGTTATATTAAATTGATTTAAAATCGGCTCTGCTAAATTTATTTTTAGTGGCTTGTTAAAGTCATTACTCTTTATTACCAGCTGTTTTATAGCAATTAATGGACGTTTTTCTGGCAGCGCGAGAGCAAGTTTTTTTGCCGCGGAGCTACTTTGATTACTTTTGGGAAGTGGATTTATACTTAATACTGCATGCTCAACAATCACTTGCTTTGTATTTACAGTAATATCGATTAGCTCTAATTGTTGATTTTGATAAGTTAAGCATACTTTGTCGGCATGAACATTTAATTGAGCTGTAACCGAAAAATCTAAGCAACTGAGTGTAATACCCGCTTTTTCTAATTGCGGTGTTATAGCCCACTGGACTAATGGCAAACGAAATATATAACCAAGCAAAATTATGCTTAGTAATAAACTGCTAATAATTAAACTCACACGC
>TARA_R110000772_G_scaffold16382_2_pt1 | contig 20457 bp, 17 predicted proteins | sample TARA_R110000772 | Tara Oceans TARA_R110000772 (sample SAMEA4397948) | marine metagenome | biome: Polar Biome; feature: [SRF] surface water layer (ENVO:00010504); material: water (ENVO:00002006), including particulate matter (ENVO:01000060) such as... | depth 5 m | reverse complement strand
TATTTTAAAATCATGTGAATCATCAGCATCTAAATCACCAAATCCTACAAAGTGGTACCATTCGTCTACTACTATTGTTGAAGGTAAAGTAGCTGTTACATCTCCTGTTAATCCACCTGTTGTTGGTCCTGCCCCAATAAATACAGTTCTATATGCATGATCTGCTGCTGTAAGTGGAACATTTCCTGTTACAGTTGCTAAGGTTAGTGCTTGGGGTAATATAGTATCAATTACATGTCCAAATTCTGTTTCGGAAGGTTGATCTCCTGTGTTGAAAAATGCTTTAAGTTCTGAATTAGATTTTATTGACATAGTGTTTTGTTTTGGTTTTGGTTATAACTTTTATTTTTTTACGATTATACGTATGTGGCCTTTTTAAAAGACGCAATTTTAAGTGTCCCACCTTAAAACAAAAGTTGTATCTGTTTCATCTGACATTCTTACGGGTTGCCCTAACTTACCTACTACTAATAATTCCATATTATCATCATAAAGTCCAACAGTTGTAACGTGGGGTTTAAATAGTGAACTAGTTGTAAAATCTGCTAATTCGTGGGAGTTTGTTGATTTAAGTTTTCTTGCAGAAATATTTTTAGTATCGTTAAACTCATGTTCTCCAACGGTACATTGATATTCATTTTCATAAATTAAATGGGTTCCTTGAAACTGTAATATACCTAAACTATCATCTACTATAAAGGGATCTGAATTGTCCGTAGCTTCTATCATCATATTTCCAATTCCTACTGAATTTAAAGCAGAATAATATGTTGGGTGGGTTATTGTAGCAAAACCATTTTGGTAAAATAAATTACCTATATATGGAGATCCATTTATACTTTCTGATATATTATTTATAAAAGTTGAATTATATGCTCTAGACCATATATTAATATTACTTATATCCCCATTAAAATATTTAGGACCTTCAACAGAACCACTTATATAATTTCCTATACTAAATCCATTTTCTATAGCTGAAATTCCTACACCCCCATTATTATCTAGATTATTACTACTACCATTTCCCCCTATATAAAGGTCCGCTGTGTTTCTTGTTGGGTCTTTAAAAGATGTAGGTGTAGATAATATTTTATTTCCATCAAAATAAATCTCCATTGTAGACCCCGAATGTTGGCAAAGAATATGGGATGTTCTATTTATAGAAGAGGTATTACTAGATGATATTTCTGCAGTTATTGTTTTTGTTTCATTTCCGTCTGACATTGCAAAGGATAATGAGCTACTTTGCATATATATTTCATAAGGAAATTGTATTTCTGAAGGTACTTCTTTTGAATAATCTTTCATAGGTAGCCCTGATATAGGATTATTTGCAAAATCTTTTATATGGTGAGAATGTACTCTTTTTGTTTTACTTTTAGATAAAATATATCTTTTTTCATTGTCTGTTATTTTTTTAGCAGTGAAGTTTCCTGTTCCTACTGTAAGAATGTTGTCTTTATCATTAGAACCAATTACTGCGGCAAAGCCAATACCTTTACCTACAGTTACTACTGGGTAAGGTCTTATCCAAAATGATAATGAGAAATCTTCATCTCCATTAAAATTAAAATTTTCATCATGGGAGGAGGAAATTAAAGAACCTGTATTACTACGAAATAATATTTTAGGAAATTTATGAGCATTACTTCCTAAAGAAGAGGTATTAAAAGCTATATTATAATAATGTATGTTATTTCTGAAATAACTATCATCTTTATCTAAAGGATAAAATTTTAATGGTTTTCTTTGGCCACTTGTAAATGTAGTTGGGGAATTATAATCTATTCTAGTTCCCCTTCTCCATCTATTTTTTTCATAATTTTTCTGATAATAATGAAGAGGAAGATATTCTGTTCCTTGTGTGGCTGGGGGAGCCGGTAATTCAGCAATTGTAGTATATCCTTCATGTACTCCTAAGTCATACTTTTTAAAACCTTTTATAGGATCTAATCTAAATACACTTTCTTGAATATTATTAGGATAATAATTTGGGTTATGTCTATCCCCACTTCCACTAATTAATAAGTTTCCAAACTTATCATCTATTATATTATAATTATTTGTTTTTAAATAAAAAGAACCTGGTTTTATTTGATTACCATACAAACCCATGGGGATAGAAAGTATGTTTGCTTTTTCATATAAATTTCTAGGTTGTTTTATATATTCTATAGGTCCTAATTTATCATGAATTTGAGAAAGATAATTTCTATAATAAAGTTTATCTATTTGATTATATTTAATAACATTAATAACATCTTCTCTACTACCTGTACCACTATAAATGTCATAAGATTCAGAGGTCCATCGTGAACTATAATAAGAAGCTGAATTATTTAATGCTGAAACATTACCAAAATCATATTGTTTATGAGCATTAAAAGGTATTAATGCTTTATCTTGAGCTGTAAATTGTTTGTAGACGTATGCCATTTAATTAACATTTTAGTAGTCTAATTTAACTCTTATAAGTGCTTCTTTTGTAAAATCTTTAGCTACTGGTTGACTTAATTTTGCAACAGCAACTAATTCCGCTGCATTATTATACAACCCTACTGTTGTGATAAAGGTTTTAGGATTATATTGCATACTAGCGTGTAATATTCTATTATCCTCGTCTGTAAATGATTCGTTATTTGTATAGTTAAATTCTGAATTTCTTGCTCTAACAAAATAAAACTTACTATTAATTTGTTCTTCTGTATCTACTATAAAAGTACCACCACCTACTATACGGTTAAAAAATTCTTGATGAGGTTTATCATAAGTCGTTTGATTTCCATCATTAATAACTGTTCCAAATGAAGCACTAAAAGCATCTCCATTTAAAATTATAAGACCTGCATGTGGGTAAAAGAAACCATAACAAGATGCTGTTGCTGCGGTTGAAGCACTATAATGTATGCTTAATTGATTAGATGTTGTTCCAATTCTATTCCCATTTGATCCTGATACTATATTATAATAACCTCCTAAATTTTCACCTATATAGTTTGGATTAGTAACAGTTGCTCCTCTAGAAACACTATCATCTGTTAGATGAATTATTGGATGTAAAACACTTCCATCAGTTGCTGAGCAATCAGTGTTAGGGGATCCTGAAATATGTAAATTTAATGAACCAGGAGATAATTTTTGTTTATATCTAGATCTATTTACATTAATTACATAAATATTATCTGGTGTATGATCTCCAAAAGTAAATTTAGAAGTTTCATTGTCGAATACTAAGTTTCTATATTGACCATATACTACTCTAGAAGCTCCTACATTTAAAGAACCTGTATCGTTTGTAAAATCAGGGGATCCATGTCCTTTATGATTTCCATAGGCTACACCTAATTGAACTTCAGCGTTTATAGAACCTGTTACTGTATTATACACGTCAATATAAAATAATCCTGAACTTGTAGGTGAAGTCATTCCTACATCTCCTCCTTGAATGGAAGAAGTATATCCTGTTAGTACATTTAAATCGTTAGTGTTGTTTGTCCAAGTTGATGTTATTAAGGATGTTGGTCCTAAATCTACTATGTCATTAACTTGGTTAAAGGGGTGTAAGCTCATTTTTTATTTTTTTATGATTTATTAACTATTACTTGAAGGGTTTTTCTTGCTCCAGTTGTTATACCTTCAATTATCATGGTTGTTGTTATAGAATCTGTACCCGGTGGAAATAATGCTAAATCATTTACTGGTATTAAATTAGCTACATTTCCTGTTATATGTTCTGCTATTGCTTCTGTTCCACCATATGTGTCTAATTGCATAGGAGATCCTGTATTTGTATCTGATGTCATTTCAGTTAAATAATTGAAATTTACAATAGTAAATTTATACCCTCCTGCTTCTACTGCTGAAGAGCCTGCGTTAGTTAAATTATGCGTTACAGGAGCTACAGGAAATGCTTGTAAATCTCCTTTTATTAATTGAATAGTATTATTAGAAATTCCCGCTACTGTAATGTAAGGTAATAGTGATTTTCCTCTACTTAAAGTAATTAAATGTGATTTCATCATATTGGTACCATCAGGAATAGCTTCAATTAAGGGCATATTTTCAATAGCTTCTGAAGCATATTGAGTACCATTTGGATGGTTTTCATTAAATAAAGTGTAATCTATTTCATCATCACCTAAAGCAAATTGTGTAATTTTAAAACTACCGTCATTTCTAGAAAGAAGTTCACGTCCTCTTTTTGTTAAAATTGCATCTACTGTGATGCTACTGTTGTCTAAATATCCCATTGTTGTTGTTGTTTGTTATAAATATAAATTGTTTTTAAAAATATGATTTTTTGTTTTATTTTTTATTGTTCTTCTGCTAGTTGTACTTGTGTATTTGGGGAAGTAGGTATTATTCCCGCTTGTTGTAAATAATATTGAATGTTGTTTTTTATTTTTGGGTGTGTGTTTTCGGGTATTACTACTACCCCTTTCGTTCCTATACCATCAAATAATTCTGCTGCTTTATCACAATTTGTTATTAACGTGTGGTCTTTATCTAAAAAAGATAACTGATAGCCAAACGAGCCTGAATAGAAATTTTGACTTGATGATATAGATCCAAAGAGGGTTCCAGCTGGGTCTGTTAAATTGGATTTTCCCCAATTGGGAGATGATTCAGACTGATAACCCGCAAATCCCTCTGGTAATATAAACCCCCCCTGAACAAATACTTGTGCATCATTAGTTTCATCTGCGTTTATACCTAATTGAAGATTCAGATTAGGTGAACCTCCAGGTAGATTTGTTCCTTGTGCTACACATGTTCCTCCTAATGCTATTGAAGATGTTAAATAAGCGTTTATAAAAGTATCTTCATATGTAGGTGTTTTAGGTTCAAATCTACTATCATTTACCCCTTTAAGTAATAATTCGTGGGTTTTAGGTAAAAAATCATTACATAATCCCCCTATATCTAATTGATTTTGATTACTATCTACTTCAAAAGTAGAAATACTTCTTTCATCATTAGATCCAGAACTAAAATCTTTAGTACCTTCAAAAAGAGTTAAATGTAATTCTGTTTTTTCTTGTTGTGATATAGAATTATTTAAATTATTATAATATAAATAATCTAAAGTATTTAATCCTATAAATCTACTTGCAGAACCTAATCCTGAAGTTTTTAGAATGTCTGTGTTTAAAGTTCCTTGAGGTTGTTGGGGTTCGTTTATAAACCCATAACTACCTGAATAATATTGTTGTGTAAATTTATTTTCAATTATAGAAGCAGATCCAAAAGAGGGTCCTATTCTATCTTTAGCAAATTGGTGGCCAAAATATACAGAATTTTGTAGTACTACTTCTATTGTACCATATCTAAATCTTATTCTATCATTATTTAAATATGTGTTATCTAATTGAACACCATCTGTTGCAGTTAGGCCTTCTGTTACTTTTTCATCTATCTGTATTCCCCCTTTATATAAATACATTGAATTATTTTCAGTTAGTTGTTCTGACCCAAAGTCCATTTTAAAATCAAAAGTTTTTAATAAAAATCCTTTATTCATTTTAACTTTATATTGATTTGGACCTTTTAAATTATGTGAAATTGATTCATCTATTAATTTAAGACTAAAACTTGTTCCTGTTGGTAAATCGTTTGTAATAAAACTATGAAAAGGGGCAAAATCTTCTGCTTGTTTGTCTAATATTTGGGTTTCATCAGTAATAGGATCTATAAGTAATATTTGATTAATATTTACATATGAGTGATTTTTAATAGTAGTAAATTGAGGATCTTCATCACTACCTATAACTGTATTAGATATATAAAGGGCCGTTGTTTCCTTTTTTATATTGGGGGTTAACCCTCCTGGATTTATTGTATCTCCTTGCCATGTTATGTTGGGGATAAAATTTCCTACTTTAAAATTTCCCGGTAAATTTGCTTGTGGTTGAAGATTAGAAGGAACACTAGAATAAAAACCCCCTATTGTAAAAGGATAATTACCTGTACCTCCTATAATCATACTTCCCACACTAGGTCCGTGTTGCATTATAGTTGCAAAACCAATACCTGTTTCTGCGTCTGATGCTGTTTGAGGGGGTGTGAATTTATTTATTTCTTTTGATATAATTTTACATCCCTCATATCTTGGATTTTTCCAGAAAGGTTGTTCTATTACAGCGTCATCAAATTCTGCTGAATATAGTCTATCTGCTAGGCTTTTTGAGGGTGTTTGAAATATAGGATTGTAAGACATGGTTATAGTGTATAAGTTGTATATTTAAAATATTTTTTTGATTTTTTTCCTCCTATTATATTCCCCAATAATACATTTGATTTATGTGGGATATAATTAAAATCACGTCTTGGTATATTAGAAAATGTTCCTACTGTGAAAGAACTTCCTATAGTTGCACTTCTATTAGGTACTTTAACGTAGCCTTCAATTATAAAACCGTTTTCAATTGGTGGAAAAGGTATAGATGTTCCTATTACAAATCCGGGTCCCCCTTTATAATTTTCAATAATAAAGGTTCTTTCTATAGCTGAAAAACCTATTCCCTTAGTATTATTAGTTCCAAACTGTGTCCAATTTCCTATACTAAAACTACTTCCTACAACCCCAAAACCAATACCATACCCCCCCCTTACATTTGTAGTAAATGGTCGTACTGGTGCTTGACATGCTTGGCTATTATTACTGTTTTTATCATAATTAAAAGGATTCATATGGTCCTCATATATTTCTATAGTTGCATTTGTTCCTTGTTCTTCTTTTACATTTACTGTTTTAGTTGTATTTGAAAATGAGGAATAATATTGTTTAGTCTTTTTAGGATTTTTACTCCAGTTATTATTACTAACAACATAAGTACCTGGTTCAAATTGACCTTTTATAGAAAGTTTATTTGAAGATGTTAAGAAGGGATTTAAAGGGTGATAAATTCTTTTAATTTGATTATCTCCATTAGGAAGAATATAAGTAGAAGGAGTATCTGTAAAAGCAAGATCAGGTGTATATAAGTTTGTAGGTGCAAAATCAAATGTTCTATTGTTATCATTATATGTTTGAAGTTGTGCTTCAATAGTTTGATATGAGCCTGGAACCATTGTAAGAGATCTTCCAAAACTAGTTTCTCCATCACTTGTAGTAGGTACTTCTCTTTGAAATTTAGTTCTTTCAAGATATGTTGGTTCTATTAATAAACCTGTTTTTAAATTTGTTTTAAAAGGAACAAATTGTTCTATTATTTTAAAAAGAGTATGATCATAATCTTGTATTAGTTTAATATAATCCCAATAATTATACCTTCCTCTTAATTTTTTATTATAAATACTTTGGATATCCTTTAACCCCTCATAAACAGAAGCTGATTGAGCTGAAGGTAAAGGTGAACCTATATAATCATCTAATCTAAAAGACCCTAAAGTGTAGATTATATCTTCATTTATTTCAGATGTAGGTGAAAAAAATATTCCTAAATCTTCATAATCAGGTGGTTGTCTATCTAATGTAGATCTTTCTACCTTTTTATCTACTAATAATAAATTGTCTGAAGGAATTGTTCCTGTATCTATTCTAACTTTTTCACTTGTCATAGAAGCCCCTACTGTATCTGGTGTAGGTAAATGGTGTGTTTCTGTTGTTTCTCCCCATTCTTGAGAAGTTGATGTTAAACTACTTGATACTCTTCTACTATAGTTATTAATTATAAAACCATTTCCTATTCCTGAATAATTTACTCCTGCATATTCTAAAAAATTAATTTCTATGTGTGGGTGGAAACTTCCACTGTGTTCTTGGTCGTTTGATCCTAAAGGTAATCTTAATACTACTGTTTCTAAAGAAGAAGAAGGTGTATTACCCGAATACATAAAGGGTTCAAGTGCATGTTTTTTAAGAGTATTAGGTGTTAATAATTCTCCAAAATGATATTTAATTTCTTGTATTGAACCCGAAAAACTTAAGTTTGTTATATTAGCATATTCAGATTCACCGTTTGCGGGTATTCCCCCAAAATAAGCTACACCTACTCCTCCTATATTATTTTTACCAAAGGTTTTTATTCTATCTGCTTCTGTTTGAGATACACTTGCTGTGTAATAAGATACGTGTTTTAACCAATTAGCTTGATATGCACCAAATGTTATATCTGCTGCTGCTCCATTACTTCCTGATACTCCTATATAAATATTCCAAAAATCACCATTAAAAATTGGAAAATCAGATGTTGATGCTGCAACTGTATCGTTTATAATTAATTCTATTTTACCGTGTTGAGAAGCGTCGTTAGATGCTGATATGTCATTTCCTATGTAAGGTCTTAATATTAAAGAGGGTTCTATAGATGGATTACTTCCTGATAAAGTAAATAAATGTTGGTTTGGGTTTAAGGGTATTTTAGTTGGTTTAATTCTAAATTCAACTGTTTTAGCTGTTGTTAATAAAGCATCTGTTAGTGAAGAAGACCATTTAGTTGCTATAAAATGTCCTCCTGTTCCTGATGTTCCTTTTAAGGCTAATCCTGATTTATCATAACTAAAAGTTTTATAAGTTCCTGATGTGTCTAAATCTTTTAAAGGACCACTTGCAAGTGTGTTTCCCCCATATTCCTTAACATTTAAAATAGTTGAAGGTACACCATAACAGTTCATTAAAGCTCTTAATCCTCTTTCTGTTCCCTTAGTTTTTAAAAGATAAGGTGAATTATTATATAAACGTTTCCAAATTTCTTTTGTTATTTGTCCTTTAGGAATTGAACCATCATTTGAAGCCGTAACATATGTTTTTATTCCTCTTTCAACATTATAAAAAGCATTTGTATTACTCCCTACTGTGTATTGACCTATTACTAAATTTCCTATTGTATTATCTTGTATTCCCTCCCCCAAAATATATTCTACTAAATTACTATTTTCAAACTGGTCAAAAGTGTCTATTCCTAAACTTTTTAATTGAAAATAAACTAATTCTTTTGAAATACCAAATTTATTATCTAAATTATTTACTTCAGTTAGGTGTTTAATATAAAGCCATATATGGTCAAAATGTTGACCTATCATATTTACAAAATTAACATATAAAGTATTATTTGAGTTTTCTAATATATGTTCTGGTATTAATTTAGATAAATTATGTGGGTTTTGTCTATCATATAAAGAAGCTGATAAAAATTGTCCGGAATATTCGGGGGTTATTCCAGGTGCATCTCCTAACCAAGTTTTAACTTGTGATGATGATACTGAATATAAATTATAGGGGGGTAGATTATTTGATTTTGGCCATGTATATAAATTAGATCCTTTATTAAAATATAAAAAATGTTCATACCCATCAAAATCTTTTATAATATTTCTTTTTTCAGTTTCTACGTTTTCTATAATGTCTAATATAGTATTAGAACTAGTGATTGAACTTTGAATTAAATTTGTTTCTGCTTTTTTAGAGTCTTGAAATTCTAATTTTATTATTTTCTTCTTAAAATTCTTTAAACGTTCTTCAGCACTACTAAAATGAATAAAATTTTCAAAATGGTAAGGTCTATCAAGTTCTTCCATACTTGAAGACACATTTCTTATATAATCATATTGTACATTTAATGTATCTGGGTTTTCTAATTTATTTAATAATTGGTTATAAGAGGAAGTTACATTATATTCTAATATATTATTATAAGTCTTAAATGTTGATGGAATAGAACTATTTTGTCTAGTATCTATTTGAAAATTAGGACCCATTAACTCAATACTATTATCTATTATTTCCTGCCCCCCCAAATCAATATCTATAGAAATAGGATCTGTTATTTCTTCAACTATTTTAAATAAATTATTTTTATTTAGGTTTGTAGGTAGAGGATCTAGTGTTTTTAATATTAACTCATATTTTAAAGAGTCTCTATTTAGTAAAAGATTAATAGCAGGTATTATTACCCCCCCACCAAAATTTAAAGAAAATTCTTTAAAATAAGCAGCACTTTCAATTTCTAATATAAATGAAGTAACAGAACTATCAAATAATTGATTTGAAACATCTGGAGAAATAGTTTTTATTTCCCTACGTGATGTAGAAACTTCTTTTATAGAAAAGGGGTATTCAGAAGAATTAAATATTTTATTTTTAAGAAGGTAAAATATTAATTTATATTGCCCAGAAATATATCCCCTGTTTGTTAAAATTAACTCTGGATCTACAATTAACATATTTGCACTGTCTATTGTAAAATCTTGGAAATTTTGTTCTGAAAAAATTAATTGATTTGCATTATTAAAAACATGAAGTTCTATATAATCTTCATCTCTACCAAAGTTTTTAGTTATTACTGTTGAAGGTAATTCTATTTGTAAAGTATTAATATATGTTGTGGTTGAAGTGTCCCTCTCATTCACATCCCTATTATTATCTGTGTATGAGGATTGTTGGGTTACTGAGTTGTTTACGGTGGTATTCCTTGCCTCAACGGATGTAGCGGATGTATTATTTGAGTTGTTTACGGGGGTATTCCTTACCTTAACGGATGTAGCGGATGTATTATTTGAATTATTATAAGCCATTATATATTATTTAATAGGGTCCGGTATAAGTATTAATAACAGAAATGGGATCCGTTATATCTTCAGTTGTTTTTATAGGTTTAGAACTAGGTATGCCACTTGTCCCACCATCTATCTCAATCCAAAAATTATCATCTAATTTTGTTCCTTCTCTTTGTATTATTTTTATTTGATTATATAATTCATCTGTTTCTATTTTTCTTTTTTTTCCTGATTGTATTAACCACTTAGCTGAATAACCTTTTAATTTTAAAACAGTACCATTTGGGTAAATAGGGTGAAATAATTCTATTGAATCTATATCTTCTTGTATATTAATTAATTGTTCCCTTAAAGTATCTATTGTTATTTGTTTTGGGTTTACGTAATCTACTATATATTCTAAGCTTTTTTTTATAAATAAATCATGGAGTTCAAAAGAAATATCATAAAATTTTTGAGAGTATATATTAAAAAATTCATTAATACTTCTTTTTATTGGTAAAAACTCAGTAAATTCTTCATCTAATAAATCTCTTGCTTTTTTAGATTCATATACTCCTTTTTTTATTTTTGTTTTAATATTAGCCATTTTACCCCCTTTTTAAATTGTCTGTCATCCAGTTTGTTACCTTATAATTACTTCCATCATTACCAGGATTATTAAAGGTTCTATTTCCATTTAATAATTCATACTCAGCTCCACTATTATTTACTTTAACCCCCTGTAGTCCAGGAAAATATAAAGTAGGATTATTTACATAAGTACCATAAGTATCAGGTGTCCAGTTAAAGTATCTCGTAGAATATCTTGTATAACCTGTAACTTCATTATCTAAATGTTTATTTTTTATAGAATTTGAGTCCCCCGTTTCTAAATCATAAAATACATTCCAATCTATTCTATATGATCTATATCTATATCCAAATATAGCATAGTTACCTTTTACTTTTATAATTGGTTGACCATATATTTTAATATTACCACCAGGTCCACCATTTTTTCTATAATAATTACTATTAGGATCATTTAAAATATTTTGCAAAGAAGAATTTTGTCCTAATGCCCCATAACAATCATTTGAACTGTTAGGGCCATAACAAAATGAATTTATCATTTGATTACTAGAATGATTAGAATATCGTTTAGGTATACTATCTAAAATACCAAATTGATCAGGGGCTAAAGACATATCATTATCAATAATACCACTTAATTGATGCCATCCAGGAAAAATTGGAGAAATATTTCCATCAGCATCCCAATTTGTAGGAGATAATAATCTATATTTTATTCTACTATACCTTGTCCAATTACCAAAACCATCACCTATTCTTGTTATTCCTGGGAAAAATCTCTGTATGTCTGGGGTAGTTCCCCACGTTCTATATTTTCTCATTTTAGGGTAAAATTTTCCTGAAAAATCTCCATATATAGTAAGTTTACCGGGCATTTCATGGTAAACTGTGGTATTTGTTGTAGTTGTATTATAAAATTCAGGAACTGTAGGATCATTAGACATAGATCCATCTACACCCGTTGTATAATTACCATATAAAGATGCGTCTCTTGATATTGTTATGGTTTTCTTTTCCCCCGCCTCAATAATTATAGTTTGGTATTCAGGTTGGAGACCCACTTCTGGATCTTTGTCTGTTTTAATTGTAACTTGGCATTTTGCTGTGGTGTCTAAATACCAATACCCCCCCGTCTCGGGATATCCTTCAAGCATATAATCATATAAATCTGATTCTTGTGGATATTTATAAAATTTTTCTTGTCCTTCACATTCAAGTCTAAGTTTAATATCATCATATAAATATTCTTGGTCTATTCCTAAGAGAGGATTAATATTAAAATCAGATGCCTGTTCTATTTTTTCCCCATTATCTATACTATTTATGTCGTCAGTTGTAACTAATTTATAATTAGGGGAATCTTTAGTACTTATCATTTGACCAGAGATAGGATCTATAATTTCTTCTTTAAGAGCTAGTCTTAACACCCTTAACCAAAATCCTCGATAAGGACCTGTTACTTCTCTTTTAAATCCTTGTTGTATAAACCATATAGGCGCTGTGTCAGGATTTATAACTTCATTTGTAGATAAATTTCCTACTTGTAAAAAAGAACCATTTGGAAATATTGGGTGTTCTTGTATAAGAGGAGGAATAGATTTATCAAAATATTCTTCATTTTTTTCAAGTAAATCGTGTTCTAATGATACAATAGTTGCTTCTAGATTTAAATTTATTTCAGGTTGAACATAATCTAAACTTTCAATTATTATAGATTCATGTGATTTTTTTCCTCTTTTAGGAATTTGATAAAATAAATCATTATATATTCCTTTTATTTTAGTGTCATCAAATTTTTCTTCGGATAATGCTATTTCATTAAAAACACCATCATTTAATTTTTTAGCGGTTTCATTACTTATTATTTCTTTTTTTAAAGGAAATTTTTTTTCTGCCATTATCTTACAACCTTAAAATAATATTTATCATCGTATATTGTTGTTCCTTCTTGATTTATATGTTTAAATAATATACGATAATAACGTTCTGGTTGTAATCCATTCATATATAAATTAAAATACATTCCCCCATTATCTCCACTTAATTTTGTAAAATTGTCATCAAAAGGAATAACTTCTCTTTCTGTGTGTGCATCTCTTATACTATAGAAAGAACCTGTTGTAAAATATCCTACTTTCAAGTTATTTGAAGTTGTTGTAAATGCTCTTGTAGGGTATTTTAAGCTTACATGTATTTGAAATTTAACTATCTCATTTTGATTATATTCTTTTTTATTTCCATATAATAAAACATTTAATGGTCCTCCTTGTTTTGCAATACCTTGTTGGTTTGGTAGTTGTGTACTATCATCCCATTTAAAACATAATTTTGGAGGATAAATTGTATGAGTTTTAGATGAAAAATATTGAATTTCCCCAAAACTACTAGATACATTTGATTCAACACTGTCTAATGTTTTAAGTAAAAAACCATTATTAATAATTCCGTTAGGAAAACCTTGTCCTACATTTAAACTTGCACTAAATTTATGAATTACATCTTTTACATTTATGTCTGTATCTAAACTGTCTCCTTCTAAAAATTGTTGTGTTTTAAAAAAATCACTTCCTGTATACCAAGTTCCTCCTCCTTGTGTTAATGAAGCAGAAGCTATAGATCCTGTACCATATCCATGAGCCGTTGCTGCTGATCCAAACCAGTTTGTTAATGTTCCACTTCCTGTCCAATGTGTTGCTATTGTTGAACTGTCTCTATGTTCCCAAGATACCCCATTAGATCCTACAGGTAAATTTAAATACTTGCCTGTTCCTTGATCCCAAGATTGAGACACAGCATAAGCCGCAATAATGTGGTTTGATGTTATATTCTTTGTGTCTGCAGTTGATAATTGTAAATTAACTGATGATACATCAATTGATGATGTAAATATAGCATCTCCCATTAAAGAGATTGCCTTTTTAATATCATCATTTTTAAATTTAATTAAAATTCTTGAAGGATAATGAAGTGGATCAGTTGATCCTGGTTCTTTTACTAATTCAAGAAGTTCATCACCTCCTGTATTCATGTTTTTACGATCAGGATGACTGTATATTGTTGCGTCTGTTTCGGGGAAAATAAAATAATATGCCATTTTAATATGTTATTACACGTCCATTAATATCTGTGTTAGGGGATTTTAATTCAAAAATACTTGGATCCATTGAAGGGTAAATTACCCCATCCCTTGTTGCTTTAACAAAACCATATTTATACTGAGAATAACCTTGAGCTGTTCCACTTACATTAGTAAAATTAAGATTTGTAATTGTTTGTACCCCCTCTACTCCTCCTATTAAATTCATTACTTCAGAAATAATTATAGGTTGGTTTATTTGCCATTTAGATATATCAAAATAATTTTGTATTTCAGAAATACATTGTAGTAATACTATTTGATTATTATAATTTTTAAATGTTGAAATTTCAAACTCTACTTGAAAATTAATTACAAATGCGTTTTTTATATTAATAGCATCTGTTAGCATTCTATATTGTTCTAAATAAGTAGATAGGTTTGTTTTAGTAGCATTATTTAGGTTTGTTAACTTTCCAATAGAATTATATCCTAAAGTATATAAGTTTAAAGCTAATGGGTTAGGAATACGGTTTGGTTCGGTTGTTAAAGGGGATGTTTGATCATCTTGTGTTATAAAAGCTTTAGCTACTCTACCTAATTGAGGGGGCATAGATAAAGTTCTAATTAAATAATCGTCTTTAGTTACCGTTCTTTGTTGAGCACTAAAATGTGCAATTGTATTCATTCTAACCTCCTCTAATGATTCTCCTGCTCCTCCCCCACTTGCTGCTTTTATATTTGTACTTGTTAAAGAATTTTTAGAAAAACTCATCATAGCCAAGTTTTGATTAGGTTTATTAGTAATTAATAATGTTCCTTTTTGTGTTATTGTATTTGATTTTACATTAGATAATAACCCCCCTCCTACAATATAATTAACTGTTAGTGTTGTATTTGATGGAGCTTCCCCATATGCTTTAGTATATAAGAAATTTGAAGGATCATAAGCTACATCTAATTTTGTTCTTCCATCCTTAATTCCTAAACCTATGTTATCTGGGTTTGGGATGATTTGTTCGTCTGATTTATCACTTATACCTGCACCAAATTGGATATCTATACTTTGGTCTGTTTTTATTCGAGTTATAAAACGTTTTGATGTTCTTTTTAATTTTAAAAGATAAGGTGTTTGATTATTATATTGTTGTAAAGTAGGATCATTAGTTCCTAAATTTTGTACTTCTTCAAATATAGTATCTTGTGCTAAATATGGAACTTCAGTCCAACTATTTCCATCTGAATCTGTTATAGATTCTATAGAAATTATTTCTGAATCAAATAAATTGATTGTTTTAAATTTTTCAGGTGCACCTATTACAAAAGATGTTGATTTTCTTTCCCCCGAAATTGCAGGAACTGTTTTTTTAATTAAATAATATTCTGGATTATTTGCATTATCATACTGATATATGCTTACTTCTGTTGGTTCAAAACTAGATGAATAATCAAATCTTGCGTCTTTAGTAGTATAAAAAGAATAACCTTCTGTAGATATAAATGTTGAATTTTGATTGATATTTAAAGCAAAATTATAATCAGGTTCATATTTATCGGGGTCAGTAGATGGTTTAGAAGGTATTAATTGTGTTAAATCTAGATTTACGCTTGAAGCCGCTGTTGTTTTTGGTCTATACCCCATAGAATGGGCTAAATTATATAAATTTTCCCTGTCTTGGGCTGTTGATAAGAAAGATTCTCTTAATTGTGTATCTGTGTAAAAAGATAAAACATCTCCTACATAGGCTGCCATTTCTAAAAACATCATCCCAGGATTACCCTCACTAAAATCGTTAAAATTATTAGGAAAATATATTTTTGTAAAATCTATTAGTTGACTTTTAAAATTATTATAATCTTTACTTAGATATTTAACCTCCTTTTCTTGGTTTTTATTTGATACTTTTGAATATGCCATTAGTTATTAAAATTTAATTGTATTGATTGTAAAGAATTATCGGGGAGATAAATATATGTTAAACTTATAAATAATGTATGTTCATCAGCTGATGAATTTGTTGATACTCCTTGTAATTTTATTTCAGTGATAAATTTATTTATTTGATCTTGAATTTTTAATTTTAAAGTTATTAAATCTATATCTTGTTCAAAAAGAAGATTTTTTATACCTACACCAAAATTAGGTTCATTTATTCTTTCCCCCGGATAAGTTAATAAAAGGTTTAATAAATTAGCTTTTACTTGTTCTTTAATCGTTATAGTTCCTAAAAACATATTATCTTCATCCAAAGGAAAGGCTACCCCTATCTTAACATTTTTATTAAGATCTAGTGGATTTATTCTTCTGGTTTGACGTAATATAGGCATTTATTAATTTCCCTTTTTCTTATTAATTGCTTTCATTAATTCACTATAATCTCTAGTTACTGCTTTAACTACTGGTGCTGGCATATTTGGTGTTTCTAATATACTAGGAGCCATAGCTGTTTGTGTATTTGTATCTCCTTGTGCTGTTTCGTTTAATAAATCATTTAAAGCTCCATTAGATGTGAAATTTTTAACAGAATGTTGTTTTAGGGGTTCATTACCCATAATTTGGTCTCTTAATGATTGTTTTGTTGCCTCAGGAATTTCTGCTTGTTTTTCAGTGTGTTCTACTATTGTTGGTTTAATTTCACTACGTAAATCTTCCTTAAGTGTTTTAATTTCTCTACGTAAAGAATAATCTATTTCTTCTCTAACTATTTTTCTTATTAAATTTTCGAATGTTGATGCTTTCATTATTGTTTGTGTTTATTATAAATATAAATTTTATTTGTTTTCTATATGTAATCACCTGTTAAGGGGTCATAATTTACTACTTTAATTTGAGTATTTACTTCTCTTTGGAATTGTGCACCAAGAGTATATACTCTTCTTAAAGCTTTATGGTCTCCTTGGGCAATTAAATTTTCTAACATAGTACCATAAAGTTCATTAATTAAAGCGGTAATTTCCTCTAAAGTTGGGTGAACTATAGGAATTGGAGGGTCTACAGTATTTCCTGTTCCAGTAGTAACTGGGTAATTTGCTAAATTATATGCATTACATTTATCTATGAAATCAAGTTCTAAATATATTATAAAAGCTTTTAATCTTTGTATTTCTCCTAATATATAAGTTAATTTATTTACTATAGGATCTATTTTATCATATACTTGATCAGCCATAGAAATATATTTATCTAATACTTTAGGTAGAGCTCTAAATAAATTAACATATTCTTTTATTTTTACTTTAGCTAAATTAACACCATTATTTGTATTAGCAATTACTGCCCCATTAGCAGCAGGTCCGGATGATGCTGCTAAGATAGCGGGTGCTGCCATTATAACATAATTTAACATTTTTGTTAAAGGTTGTATTGCGTCTGTTATTGTTTTTATTCCTTCTATGGGGTTAGGAGTACCTGGGGGTAATTCGAACTTAGAAGAAATTTTTCCTATTTTTTGTTTTAAACCATCAAATACATCTAACCCTTTCATAAGTATTTCTTCCATATCATTTAAAGTTTTCATAAGTTTATCTGCTATTTCTTTAAACTTATCTTTACCTTCGGGACTACAAGAGGATTGATTTATTTCTGCTGTTAACATTTTTATAATATATTCAGGAGAAAGAAGTTTATCTTTAAGTTCCATTACTCTTTTTTTTCCTTCTTCAATAACTTTTTGTTTAACGTCAGCTATTATTCTACTTATATCGTTATTTATTTTATTTCTTATAGCTTTTGTAGACATATTATATTAGTTTTGTAGTTCGACTCATCATATCATCTATATTTTTTCGTATATTTTCAATATCCTGATATCTTGATTCTAAACAATCAAAATTATCAGCATTCATTCCTGTAGCTGTTCCTGGTTCTGTAACAATGTAAGATATACTTCCTACCATATCTAATACTAATTGTTGTAAAAACTCTAATATTTGTTCTAATATTTGTTTTAATTCATACCCTAAGACTGCAGGTTCTACTGGTAATTCTCCTGTTGTTAGTGATCTTAACCCTAAATATATATTAGGAGCATTTACTATAAATTTAGTGTCTTCTGAATTGTCCGTGTCAAAATGAAAATTCCCCTTAGCTGAAAATCCTATAGATTTATCTGAATATAAAAGTATAGCATCTTTTTTAGCATTAAATACTAACCTATCAGAATCTATTATTACTTGATTTCCTTGATATGTGTTAGGTGATTTAGGTATAAATGTCATTTATTATATTTTTTGTTGGTTTGCGAATGATATTCTATGAGTAAAATTATTTAAAAAGAATGTATTTTCACTTTTATAGGCATTATGTGTTTTAGGATTAGATGAAGATACAGAATTTATTTTTACATTATTCCCTTGTATATAAGAAATATGTACCCAAGAAAAATTTGAAGAATGGGGGGAATAAATTCCTCTTTCAGGATATTCCCATATTAATTGATGGTATTGTGGTATATATAATTTACACCAGTTAAATAAATATGATGAAGCTGTGTCATTATGTAAAGCTATGTCTGCCGCATACCCATATACATGTTGGCTGTTTTCTACCCCCCCTATTAATTTATTTAATTCTCTAGTTCTATAAGCAGAAATTAAAACTAAATCATCTCCAAATTTTTCAATTAGTGGGTTTATACAATGTTTAAATAATCTATGTAAATTGAGAATTATATTATCTTGAGATAAAGTAGGTTCACCATTTGAAATAAAATCAGATCCTGGAAAATTTAATATATTATTTTTTACCGCCGTGGGGGAAAAAATACATTGTTTAAAATTAAAATAATTAGACATAATAAAATATTAGTTACCACTATAGTCTGTGGGGCTACCCATTTCTATATTAAAGTTAGACACTGTTTGTGATAATAATCTAGCATTACTATCAGATGAAGTTTGGTTTTTGTTATTTCGATCTGGTAATATATTAAGGGATAATATCATTTGATTATTTATTTCTTCATTTTTTATAATACCTTTTTGTTCTGTGGGAGATATATCGTAATATGCTACTTCTGATGAATTTATCCCTTTTAAACTAACTAAATCTTGAATACCTTTAGGGGGTATTCTAGAGGGGGAGGTAAAAATAATATCCTCTTTAGTAGTATTATATAATTTTTTATCTGATATGTTTAATTCTCTTTTACTCATAATTATATTTTTATTGAACCATCTTCATTAAATGTTACTCCTAATAACATATGTTTATAAGAAGCTTCATGTTTTTTATCACCTATACCCGCTTTTTGGAAATTAGTTATTTGTTGGTTTGAACATAAATAAATACTTGAATCATCCCCATTTACATCTTCTAATATATGATCATATCTTTCACCTTGTTCTAGAGGGTTTTTTGTTTGACCATTACTAATAATAGTAATAGGTTTTCCTATTTCTCCTACATTACTCCAATTATTGGGTATATGAGAACCACCTTTATCAGGATTTATATTTACAGTAGATCCAAATCTTATGGATTGACCATACCTACCTTCAAACATTATATCTCCTAAATAGGGTTGCATAGGTCTTATACTATCTACTTCTTTAAAATAATCTAAACTTGTTTCTGTTCCTGCTTCTAATTCTTCAGGGTTAAGTTCATTTAAATAAGCATTATGTTGGGGTGAACCATTAATATTAATAGGAGGTAAATAATAACCCATAGATTTCCCTGTGTCATTATACTCATCACTAGGTCCTCCTAACACATATACTATTTCATTAACTGTTGGGTATTGGGAAATATTATTAAATAAAGGTCTAGCTTGGTTTAATTGTTGGGTTGAATCTGGTTTATCTTCTTCTAAATCATTATATCTAATATTACCAATAACATTAGGTGATCCCGACATTATTACTTCTTGAACTCTTACTGCTTTTACATTACTAAACATATAATTATTCTATTTGTTTGGGATTTTCTACTGTTTTTGAAATTTCTTCAGCAACCTCCATTAGTTGACTCATTTCATCTTCAGATAATAAACCACCATCACCTGTATTAGTTCCTCCAGTTGTTAAACGTTGTACTATTGAAGCCATTTTAATTAAATGGTCGTCATTTTTTACGCTTATCTCCATATACTCTTTGATTAATGGTACTACAACAGTAGCATCACCTAAAGATGTGATTAGAGGACGTAATTCAGCAATCATCGAAGCAATCTGTGTTGATTTTTTCTTTTGATTACCATGAATTTCTTTTAATAAATCTCCAAAAGATTTATCGTCAAATATTACTTGTTTTAATGAATCCATATTGTTTTGTTATAAATATGGAAATTTTAGACTCTTACATG